>JACDJC010000014.1_pt1 | contig 288845 bp, 233 predicted proteins | sample 7454191 | NCBI WGS metagenome assembly JACDJC01 (sample SAMN14253291, study PRJNA609438) | sludge metagenome | isolation source: sludge after 25d culture with pyrite and EDTA | collected 2018-12-20 | reverse complement strand
GTTGTTCAGAGTCTGATCATAGGCTTCGCGGCTCACCGCCTGAATATCAAGCTGTTTCCGCTGACGCTGTTCATTCTCCTCAGCCAGGACTTTCTGAAACTCCGCGCTTTTTAACCTGGCCTGCAATTCGGCATCATTGATTTTAATAAGCAGCCGGCCTTTTTTAATAAAACTTCCTTCTTTGAAATATATACCGGTAATCTTACCCGCTGTTTCGCTTTGAAGGGTGATTTCTTCATTTGGTAATATATTTCCTGTGGTGCGAATGGTTTCATCTAATTTTTGCCCCCTGATGATATTCACGTCGATTTTGACGGATTGAGCATCTGAACCGGCTGATAATTCAGCGGAAGCGTTTTTATTGAGTGAAAGCAATTTGGGGATGATTATAACCAGTGCAATGACGACTATGGCAGCTATTACGCGAATGTTTTTTTTCATTGAGGTATCCATAAATGATTTATATAGTATGTTTGAAGTTAACGATTAAACTGCCTGTAATTATTTCTCTCTCCCGATTGCTTTTGTTTGTTCAGCGATTCTTATCCGGTTAATAAGACCGGGAGGGTACGTTTGTATTTATTTAAATTCCAAGTTTAACCACGATTTCTGATGATCACATATGCTGTCTGTCATATGATGAAACGTGATATCGGCTTACCCGGCCCCGCCAGACGCGCCGCCCGCGCCCCCGCCACCGCCGGCAGATGCTCCGCCTCCTGCTCCGGCAGCGGATGTAACGGTACCCGATGCAATGCTGACAAGTGAGACCAATGAATCAGCGATGTTCGGCGTACCTTGCGCGTAAAGAAACCAGGGGAAGCAGACTCCGTATTGTTCTTCCGGAACAATTTTGATTAGTCTTTTGATTGTTTTTGTACCTGCTCCCAGAGCAATGGCATAAACCAGATAAATACCTACCTGATTATATAGAGATGATTCATTTTCCATTGTATGAAATTTAATCAGGTATTTTCTAAAGGCTTTCCACTTCTTTTTTTTGAGTTTCATCTTAGGTGTATAACGCAAAATAAGAAATGAAAGTCCCAGACACACGGCGCCGGAGCCTGTGGCGATCAATCCGGGAATTCCAAGGAAAACCGCCAGCAATATACCTCCGGAAATGACAAGAGAAGAAAAGATGGCTGAATAAATGGTTCCACGGATACTTGATTTATCCCAAATGATCTCGGGATCCAGGTGTTTTTTTATGAGTTTAGTCCATTGTCTGAACCATTTTCTCATAGCGCGGGATGATTTTTTTAATGTAACGGATTCAATTGTGTTCGCTCCTTTACCGATTTCATCAAACATAAACCGTATGAGATTGTCTTCGAAATCCGCTAATTGATGCGCTTTATCACGGTTTAATGTAAGTGTAAAATTGCGTCTTTTGAACCAGCCGGTATCTGGTATCTGCTCGATAGCAAGAACCCCTTTTTCCGCCAGGCTAAACAACGCTGTGGAAAGAGCGGAACCCGATACCTGTTTGTTGAGATTTAGGCAATTGACTATTACAGGGTGATATGAATCCGGAATCTGTGAATCTATTTCCTGATGATAGGGAACATCGAATCCGCGGCCGTATTTCAGGTACATCAATGCAAGAAAAACAATACCCGCCAGTGATAAGATGACGGCGATTCTCAGCGCTCTGGCATCATTTTCACGTTTCAAAAGTAAGTCCTGCTCCGCGAGAGCCCGTCTTTGATTAGCTTGTCGCGCCCATTCATATTCTTCGGACAGAACGGTAGATAATCGCTCAGAGTTAACGCGGTTCCGCGCGTCCGGCGCCCATTTTCCGGGGAACAATATTCGCGTTTCCCAGAACCGGTTAGCGGGCATTGGGCTGACATGCATTTGCAATATACCCTTTTGAAACCGGATTTTCCCGGTAAGCGGTCCGTGCACCCAGGCGCGGACTTCCGGATAAACGGCTGAATCGGGGAGGCTCACCCGGACATTTACCCTGGCGATCTGGCTGGTATTATCGGCTCCAATGAATTGATAATACAGTTCGGCAGCATCATCATAGACCGTAATGGCATCATCTATTTTGTATCTCAGTACAAAAGTGCGGGATTCGTTCCGTGCCTCATAATACCAGCGGGCATAAAGTTGGTCAGCGGAAACTTCCAATTTATATGTTCCGGGTCTTTCATCCTGAGATTTTATGTATTCTGTCCCGTCTTCAGAAATGCTGAAATCATGCACCATCCCGAGATCTTCCAACGGCAGGGAATACTCCGCCCATGAAAATTTTCCTTTGAATGAATATGTTCGGGATTCTTCAATTTTTAGTCCGCCATCCGGGAGAATCTCTGCCTGAATAAAGATTTCATCAATAGAATATGTTTTTGCTTCGATGGAACCAAAGGATAAAAGTATGATTGTGGTGAGGATAATGTGAATTCTGAAACGGTATTTCAGTAACCGCAAAAAAATTAATCTCGTCGCTAATCGGCAGATATTAGTCATAGATCTCCCCTCGATGTGGAAAATTAAAGATTAAAAGAAAAGCTCTCCCTGCATAAATTTCACGGCATTACCGCTAATCAGGACACGTGTTCCGGAAAGCTCGCATTTCAAATAGCCTCCGCGTTTTGAAATCTGTTTCGCCTGAAACACTTTTTTCCCCGTTCTGGCAGCCCAGTAAGGAGTCAGTGTGCTGTGAGCTGATCCGGTGACGGGGTCTTCATTGATTCCCTCTTTTGGAGCGAAGAATCTTGAAACGAAATCGACATCATTTCCCGGTGCCGTAACGATGATGCCGTGCCGTTCCAGGCGTTTTAGTACTCCAAAATTGGGTTGCAGGTTTCTTATATCCTGCTCGGTATCATAAACCGCGAGATAATTGTAGGCGCAATAAACTTTTGAAGGGGATTGGCCGAGACCTTCGATGAGTAACTCCGGGGTCGGGCATTCTGCCGCGGGGATCGCCGGCAGACTCATTTTGAGAGAATCTGTTTCTTTGGTGACAAACAAATCTCCGCTTTTAGTTTTAAACGTCACTTTGGAGAGAGACGGATCAAGCTCCGTAAAAATAACAAACGCGGATGCCATCGTAGCGTGTCCGCATAAATCGACCTCGGTAACAGGTGTAAACCAGCGGAGTTCGAAATAGTCTTTTTCCGGAACAAAAAAGGCCGTTTCGGAAAGGTTGTTTTCCGCGGCAATTGCCTGGAGCAGTGTGTCATCCGGCCAGTGATCAAGTGGACACACCGCCGCCGGGTTTCCCTCAAATATCTTCTTCGTAAATACATCAATCTGGAAAATTTTCATACCTGATTCCTGTCTCAACAAGGGATTAGAAATATTACAAAGCGCGCCGCAATGTAACAAGAGTAAAATTAATATATAATATGATTCGTGGAACGTTGTCTTACCGGGGCACCCGGAAAGTTCACTCTAAATCCCGAATGCAGGATGAACGATTACGGTTAGTTTACAAATTAGAAAACGCGTTTTTTTATGAAAAAATCAATCAGCCGAATGATCAATTCATAAAAATCATTCGGCTGTGATAAAATTAGATATCATTATACTTGAGATCGGGCAGACACCCGCGGTAAATCAGGTTTGAATATTAGAGGATCAATGGGCCAATTTTGAAATGTCTGATAAATTATGATCCAAAAGGTTTACCCCAGATACTGGCGAAGCACTTTACTACGTGAATTCTGCCGGAGTTTCATCAGGGCTTTTTCCTTGATCTGCCTTATCCGCTCCCGTGTCAGTTTAAATTCTATTCCGACTTCTTCCAGTGTTCTGGCTTTTTTTCCATCAAGGCCAAAATATAATCTTAATATTTTAGCTTCACGACTCGTCAATCCTTCTAAAAGATGTCTTACTTCTTCTCTTAATGATTCATCCATCAACTCAGACTCAGGAGTCACATTGTCATGATCCTGAATGACATCTATCAGACGGCTGTTGCTGTTCGATAAGATGGGTGAATCAATTGAGCTCACACGGGCGGCTTTTTTTACGGTATAGGTAATCTCATTAGGGTCCATTTCCAGGATACCGGCTATTTCCTCATTGGTAGGGGAGCGCTCTAATTCCTGTTCAAGTTTACTGTAAACCTTGCCCATCTTTGTCAGGGTACCGACCCGGTTTAGCGGTAAACGGATCATTCTGGTCTTTTCGGCGATTGCCTGAAGAATGGATTGTCTGATCCACCATACAGCATAAGAGATAAACTTAAATCCGCGTGTTTCATCAAACCGGTACGCGGCTTTTATCAGCCCCAGGTTTCCTTCATTGATCAGATCTTCCAGAGATAATCCGTGATTCTGATATGATTTAGCAACGCTGACTACAAATCTTAGATTGGCATTTACTAATATTTTAAGGGCTTTTTGGTCATCTTGTTTAATTCTTCGCGCGAGTTCTATTTCTTCGTCAGGTGTAATTAGTTTAATCTCGCTGATTTCTTTATAATAGTTCTCTAAAGAATGTTTGTTATCCAAATTATTGTTGCCTCATTTTATATTGTTAATGGCGTCTGAAGTATCATTATTACAGGAGTGAATACTCAATTCAAGTTTACATTTCATTCAGTCTGAATATTTGAATTTCCGTTTATCAAATCACAGTCTTTTTTTACAGATATTTGATAAAGAAAAAATCAAGATACGAATTTTTTGTCCGTAAAACGACATTTTTTTAATTTCAATCATGAAAAACTTTCTAGAGTCAACGATGTTTTCGTAATAAATGTTTCCGATAAATGCAAATAATTTAAATGTTTTTGTTATGAATAGAGCAAATTCTAAGTTTTTCTATAAGATTTGGAGTGATGATTGGCGTCGTTTAGAAGGAATTTACGCGAATAATCATGTTTTTAATCTCTCTACCGAAAAAATAAGATGATCGGCATTATTTAAAATATTGAAATCCCGGTTATCGTTGTAAAAAGTTCCAGAGCTTTGGTGCCCGCCAGTGAATTTCCGCTGCGGTCAAGACCGGGAGACCAAACGCAGATACTGAATTTTTCCGGCATGATGGCGAGAATACCTCCGCCAACACCGCTTTTGCATGGCAGTCCGACACGATAAGCAAAATCACCCACCGCATCGTAAGTTCCGCAGGTTAACATGAGTGAGTTAATATATTTTGCCCGGTTGGCGGAAATAATTGATTTTTTATTCCATGTCAGTTTACCGCTGTTTGCCAGGTATAGACCGGCGCGGGCGGCTTCCTCACAGGTCATTGAAATCGAACAGTGATGAAAATAAGCATCCAGCACCGTTTCCGCGTCATTTTTCAAATTGCCAAAGCTTTTCAGAAAATAAGCCATGGCTGAATTACGGTATCCGCTCATTTTTTCTGATTTTGCCACGGTCAGATCAAAGTCTATTTCTGATTCATCACTCACTGATCTGACAAAATCAAGAACAGTCTGTTTGGCATTTTCAAGATGCGATAATATTATATCTGTTACTACAATCGCCCCGGCGTTGATAAACGGATTCCGGGGGATACCCTTTTCATACTCAAGCTGGACCAGTGAATTAAAAGCTGTGCCGGATGGCTCCCTTCCAATCCGTTTCCATATATTATTTCCTTCAAACTGCATGGCCATCGTAAGTGTGAATATTTTGGAAATACTCTGTATTGAAAATTTTTCCCCGGAATCTCCAATCCGGTATAGTTCTCCGTCGATCGTGTGAACCGCCATGCCGAATTTCTCGGGAGAAATATGCGCCAGTTCGGGAATGTAATCCGCTACACGGCCCTGATTTAGCAAGGGTTGAACCTGCTGATATATTTCTTCCAGAATTTTAGAATAATCCATTGCCGCCTCATTATTTTTCTGCATTCTTGCTTCCCATTTCTGGCACCGCATGCCGCGCCTATCTTTTATCTTTTTTCTTTTTTCTTCATTTCCTACTTCCTACTTCCTACTTTTCTTCTTTCTCCCTACTTTTTGAAGGCCAAAAAGTAGCAAAAAGCCCTGGCGAATTTTAACTCGTGTAAAATTTATCCGTTTTTCAATTTATTCCACTCGGACAGAAAATTCGCCCCGAAGAAATTCGCCTTGGTTAATTAGGGACTTACCACAAAATTTACCGGGGTAGAAAAAGATCCTTCCAGGATGACATGTATGGCGGCCTGTCGTGAAATGCCCGGGGGCCTCACAAAGGGGGACGTCCCTACACTTAACTCTTACACTCTTAACTCTTAACGCTCTTATTTCCTACTTCCTACTTCCTACTTCCTACTTTTCTTCTTTCTCCCTACTTTTTGAAGGCCAAAAAGTAGCAAAAAGCCCTGGCGAATTTTAACTCGTGTAAAATTTATTTGTTTTTCAATTTATTCCACTCGGACAGAAAATTCGCCCCAAAGAATCCCGCAACACCATAGATGAATCTTCAACTCTTAATTCTTTTTTCTTTTTTCTTTTGTCTTTTATCTTTTTTCTTATCATTCCTACTTCACTTCAACAGCAGCATCTTTTGGGATATACTGCCGGCGTTATCAGTCTGCAAACGGTAGATATATATCCCGCTTGGCATGGATTTTCCGAACTCGTCCAGTCCATCCCATGTAACACGAAATTCACCGGGGCCTGAGTTGCCGGTAAAAAGTACGCGGACTTTTTCGCCGGTTATGTTGTAAACTGTAATACGGACCCGGGATGGCTTTTCCAAAACATATTTAATATTCGTTTCCGGATTGAACGGATTCGGGTAATTTTGAGACAAGTGAAATTTATTCGGATTGTTCTCCGGATGACCGGCCGAAGTCTGTGTCGCGGGAAAAAACATCAGCAGGGCATCATCGATATGCGCCCGCCAGAATCCCCAGCTGTGTCCTTCATGATATTCATTATATATATAGGTATAACCCTTTTCATCAATCACGGGTATGAAATTCCTTACGAGTGGAATCAGCGACGGGATATCGTAAGTGCCAAGATCCATATAAATTTTGAGATCAAGCGTCGGTCCCGTCTGAAATCCAACATGGATTTTGGTCTGGATATTGCTTGACTGCGCCGCGACGTTGCCAAAAATCCCGGGATGGGAATATGCCAGCCAGAGAGCGATATTGCCGCCGTTGGACGCGCCCATAACCGCAAAATTATCCGGCGCGGAGAGTGTACGGAATCGCCGGTTTATCCAGGGGACCACTTCTTCGGTAATAAACAGAGTAAACTCATCCTGCAGCGCCCCGGCATATTCATCTGTGCGGTTTACCGGAGGAATAAATACACCGATAACCGGTTTGATATATCCACTGTTAATCATGTAATCCAGAACATTGTTAGCATTGGCCAGCGAGATATATTCAAGACCATCATTAAATATTATCACAGGACAGCGTTCAGAAGAAGAGTTATAAGATGGAGGTAGATAAACACGAATTTTACGTGAATTGTTGAGATTCACGCTATAGAAGGTAGTATCGATCAGGGTGCCGTGAGATAGTTCCGGACGATAATTAATCTCCTCAGGAAAAATATAACCGGGCATCCGCAGCTCTGAGTTCGGGCCATAACCGCCTGTTACCGTCAGCGGATTTCTCGGGTCCAGAATCCAGTTGGAGCCGTTCAGCACAAATTTATAGTCAAGCCGGGCGTCATTTTCATAGCCTACGGATTTAAACCAAAAATTGGTTCCGCTGATTCTGGTCATCGGTGATCCCGAAACCGACCATGAATTTGCGTCTCCGGGGATCGTCACGCTGTTTACATTTCCTGTATAAATGAAATGCGCCAGTATATCATTTTCGATATAGGGAAAGGAGGGAACGGTTATCAGAAAACTATCAATTTTTGCCTGTCGTTCATTTTCCGGCAGGGAGTTGACATAGGTGACAAATTCATCAAACGACTGCGCCTGAAGCAGGGCAGCAAACAGCGAAAGGAAAATGATTAAAAAATATCTTCTCATTCTTAACATCTCATACTCCAGATTTCAGTTTATTAAATGATTATCTTAGACCGGATTTTATTTTGGCTGTTTAAAACATAGCTGAAATCCATCTCTTTTATCTTTTATCTTTTTTCTTTTGTCTTATCCTTCCTACTTCCTACTTCTTACTTATCTTTCTTCCTACTTTTTGAAGGCCAAAAAGTAGCAAAAAGCCCTGGCGAATTTTAACTCGTGTAGAATTTAGCCGTTTTTCAGTTTATTCCACTCGGACAGAAAATTCGCTCCAAAGAATCCCGCAACACCATAGCTGAATCTTAAGCTCTTAACTCTTTTTTCTTTTATCTTTTATCTTTTTTCTTTTTTCTTATCATTCCTACTTTGCCAACTCTACCTCCGGCTGATCCAATATTTCCTGTAAACGCGTTAAATACTTCGATACATGCAGCGCGTCCATCAGGGAATGATGGACTTCAACAGAAATCGGCATCATTAACCGGCCGTTTTTAGTCTGATATTTTCCAAATACGATTTTCGGGATGGAATCTTCGCGTCCAAAACGCCGTGAATGCGAAAGACCGGTGAATGCAATCCAGGGAATCACCGAATAATGGATCATATTGTCATCATCGGCTCTGGCGTCCAGGGGCTCTTTGCCCTCACTGTTCCTTTGGAGAACCGAGGTCATTTCACTTTTGAAGCGATCAAAGGAATCGTGGAAATCGAAATAACAAAAACTGAATGTTTCATTTTCGTTCAGTACGGTAGAACCACAATGAATCCGATCATACATGATGACCCGGTCATTTTTTATCCGGTACCGGAATTCTTCCACATCATTTACCGCCTTTTGTGAAGCGTAAAGGGACGCGATAAAGAAAGAAATATTTTTTTCTTTTGTAAACCTCATAAGATCAGTAATATCCACTTCCACGCAGATATTGAAGAAGGGGTTATCGTAATCTTTAAAAAACAGATATTGTTCCCTGCGACTCCAGCTATTAATGTCAAGAATTTTATACATTGAAATACGCCGATCACCTTAATTTTGTGTTTTTGTTTGTAATATTTGTCAAAAATTTAACGACGGCGGTTATAAGAAACAAACGATTTAAACAATTGGCAATGCAGGTACCCGGATAAAGCCGTTAGTTAATATATTTTCTCCAAATAATTTTTGTTTTTCATCAACTTATGACTATATTTAGGATTCGCTAACAACCGGTGTATTCCAAACCGGGGCTGATCACGCAGAGTTGGCGGCAGATTTGATGAACTGAAAGGTAAGACCCTCCGGCAAATATCCCTTTTCTGACTTTCATTATCCGTTCACTGCCTGATTCAGAAAAACATTTTTTGGAAAAGTCAGGGACAATCACGATTATTTTTCATCGGAATGTTCTCTGATAATTACGTGCTGTTGTTGGTATAATTTTATAGTACTTTTATTTAATGTAATGGAAAAATATGAACGAATTTAAAGATCTCGGTCTCTCAGAAAAAACACTAAAGGCAATCCATCAAAAAGGATTTGAGGAACCGACCGAAATACAAAGATTAACCATACCGCTGCTGCTTGAAAATAAACTGGACATTATCGCCCAGGCTCAGACCGGAACAGGGAAGACCGCGGCGTTTGCCTTGCCGCTCATCGAAAACATCCGTGAAACAGGAAGGGATGTTCAGGCGATTATTCTGGCTCCGACGAGAGAACTTGTTATTCAGGTTTGTGAAGAGATCAATGCCCTTAAAGGGGATCATCGTCTGGTTGTCGCGCCGATATACGGCGGTCAGTCCATTGAGCTTCAGCTGAAAAAGTTGAAAAGAGGCATTTCGGTGGTAGTAGGTACCCCGGGTAGAATTCTTGATCATCTCAAACGCAGAAGTCTCGATCTGACAAATATCCGGTATTTTATTCTTGACGAAGCGGATGAAATGCTCAATATGGGCTTTATTGACGATATTGAGAAAATTCTTGAAACCACACCCCGGGAAAAACGCGTGCTGCTGTTTTCCGCTACCATGCCCGCTCCCATAAAAAAATTAGCTGAAAAGTATATGGGAAAATACACCCATGTAAAAACCGATACTGAACTGACGACAAAGCTGACAGATCAGATTTATTTTGAAGTGTCAAGGCAGGACAAATTTGAAGCCCTGAGCAGGATTGTGGACATCGAAAGCGATTTCTATGGATTAGTCTTTTGCAGAACCAAGGTTGAAGTGGGCGAAATCGCCAATAAAATGATCGAAAGAGGGTATGCCGCGGACGGTCTGCACGGTGACATCTCACAGTCGATGCGCGAAAGTATTCTCGCGAGATTCAGGAAAAAGAAGATATCCATCCTGGTTGCCACCGATGTCGCCGCAAGAGGAATTGACGTTGCTAACCTGACGCATGTCATCAATTATTCACTTCCGCAGAATCCCGAATCCTATATCCACAGAATTGGAAGAACGGGCAGGGCAGGGAGTCAGGGAACAGCCATCACTTTTGTGACACCGGATGAATTTAAAAATCTGGGCTTTATCAAGCGCGTCGCCAATGTTGACATCCGTAAAAAAGAAGTACCAAATATCACGCAGATCGTCAACGCGAAAATGAAGAAAATTACGGATGACCTGAGAACGGTGCTGTCTGATAACAATCTGGAAGACTACCGTGAATGGGTTGCGCAACTTACAGCGGATAATTCACCTGAAGATATTCTGGCGGCTATTCTGAAATATTCATACGGAAAGCAGCTGGATTCCAGGAATTACCGTGAATTGAGACCCATTTTAAAAAACACGGAGCGGAAGAGGGGCAGAACCCTGGTGGAGGAAGAGGGGAAAACAAGGCTGTTTATCGCAAAAGGGAAAAATGGCCAGACAACGTCAGCAAAACTGCTGGATTTTATCACCAGAAAAACGGGTACCCCGAAAAATCTGATAGAAAACATAGAGATCTATGATGATTTCTCCTTCATCACAGTACCATTCGCCGAAGCGGAATTTATTCTGAAGAAATTCAGAAAAATTAAAGTGGGGAGAAGATCAATCGTAATGAAAGCCAAAACAGAAGGCAGAAGCAGAAGGTAAGCGCTCCGAAATCGCATTGTTCCGGATTTAAAAAAATCGTTTAAAAATGCCGGATAAATCTATATTTCAATGACACTATTGACCTACTTGTTTGCAAGTCATTGTAAGCCCCGACCGGGGCTTTTTGTTTATAGCTTAGGTCTCACTTAGTCCATCTTTGCCAAAGGGGGAAACATTTTGTCCATCCAACGGGTAGGGGATTGTTTCTACGGTGGGTTTGGCATGAGTAATCCGCGCGCTATATACAGATATAAAAGGAAGCTTATTAAAAATATGTAAAAATTTTTAACCCGATGTTGGGAATTTTAAATTCCGTTTGGCAATAGATTTCAACCTTAGTGGCAAAACAGTCCCACACAATTCCTTTACGTTTTGGAATGAATGGTTGCTGTTCAAAATCGCTAAATATTAAATGGGTGAAAGAATATTGGATTAAGTTCGTACCCAATAAGATAATAAGGTTTGATCGTTTGGTTGATTATATCCTACCAAGGTTAAAAAAAAACAAAAATAAGGTGTTAAGAGTTTAGCGAATCAACTTTACGCGCATAACGATTGGCATAAGATGTGCGTAAGTCCGACGCTTTAAAAGTTGCCATTTCATGCCCCGAAGTGAGCGTCCTACTTAATGCCATTGGTATGTTTACTTTTAATGATATCAACTATATTGTATCTGTTTTTAGAGATTATTCGCCAGACATTTTCCTTGTCATAGTCAATTTCAGATTTCACAATGTTAATGCTGTTTTGATTAGAATCGAATGAATATTCCAGTTTTTCACTATGTGGATTTGCTTCAGCCGATGGAAAACATTTTTCCAGGAGAAATGTTTCGTTCTTCATATTTTTAGGAAAGTAATGAATAGCTATCGTTTGATAACCTTCCTGCTGATTGTTTCCAATATAATAAAAGCTTGAGTCATTGAAAATCTTGTGATCTTCAAATTTTATTTCACCAATTCCGGTAATATCCATTTTTGAAAACATTCTATCAATAGTATAACCATTATTGCCAACTTTAAGTAATCCGTATGCATAGCAGATTCTTTCAAAACCAAAATACTCAACAAAAATTCCTAGTTGTAGCGTATCATTCACATCCTTTATTTCTTTTAAATAAAACAATCCATCATTCACATAGTGACTACTAAATCGCAAATGATTATCCTTTACAAAATATTCAATTTTCCTGGAGAATTTATCTTTTCTTAACTGAAAGTTAAAAGCAAAACTCGTATCGATACTATTATCAAAAAGAGTAAAATCCCTTGAGTTTTTTTCTCCACGTGCTTGATCATGATATTTTATCACATACAATCGATAAAATAGTGAGTCGTGAATCAAAATTGAATTTTTTGATTCTATTTTTGGCTTGGTTACGTTTGCTTTTAGCTCATTATCCTGTGAATTGACATGAGTTTTATTCTCATCAGAATGCTTATTTCCATTTTGTTGGCAGGAAAGAAACAAAAAAAATAAAATTAGAATGATTTTCATCTTTGACCCTGTAAATATGACATATTGCGTAAACGTCTCTGTTGATTATGGTTTTAGTATTATGTTAGAAAAAATCTTTCAAATATCAGAAAAATTAACCATCATAAATAATTCGCTTCTCCGATTAATAGAATAGGATTTTTTTAAGACACACCCCAAACCATTCTTTGTTATTGAAGTCCGGAATGAGATTCTATCCAAATAATGCGCTGACATCTATATCAATAAATCAACTGTTATCGTTTCCAACGATTGAAGCAAAAAGAAAAAGGTTTAAACAAATACGTTATCATTATAAACAAATGTCATAAAGTTTTCAACCATTAAAAAATCTTCTGCTGTATTTTAAAGAATAGCTTGTGATAAGTACAAGCACAAAGGCATTTACAGCCAGAGCTTTTGATAAGACACTTAGTTCCCGATTGACATGGTGGAAACGCCTGAGCCTCACTAAAAAAATAGGTAGGGCAGGGGGCTAATGTGATTTTGGCCCGGGTAATCCCTGACCCATTGACTGATATAAAATGATACATATCTGACGATGTCTAAATTAGTAACCAAAAGTGGGGAATTTTAAATAATGCCACCTACCGAAAATACTTTCATTCGAGACTCTCAATCGGTAAAACCTTATTTCCTAGTCTTTAACCTTAGTAGAAAAACAGTCCCACACAATTCCTTTACGTTTTGGAATGAATGGTTGCCTTTCAAAATCGCTAAATATAAAATGGGTGAAAGATTGTTGGGTTAAGTTCGTACCCAATAAGGTAATAAGGTTTGATCGTATGGTTGGTATTATGCTACTAAGGTCAAAAAAACAAAAATAAGGTGAGAAGAGTTTAGCGAATTAACTTTACGCGCAGGACTTCTGTTCTTTTATTATTCAGAGAAATGCGACAATACCTGTTGGATATTCGCTACAAACGGCGTGGATGAATAACGGCTGATGGTCCAGGGGTTGATGAGTCCAATGACGGAAATGATCAATGAAATCGTAAAAAATATATTGAAAACACGCTGTCTGGCCACGCGGGATATCCGGAGGCGCGGATAAAGAAAGAAAAACCACAGGGGAATAAAGGGAACAAACCAGCGGATACTGTAGCTGTCCCCCGCGTAATTGTTTGTCATCAGCAGATAATACAAAATCATGATCAGCGAGGCGCTGCCAATCACTAATGCTTCTTCGCGGAATTTGCTTTTATTTTTGATTTCCCTGATTAAAAGGGGTAACGCGATCCATAAAAATGGATTGTAAAGCAAAAAGCCTTTCGGCCCGATCATCATCTGCACACTGTATTCTAAAAAAACCGGCAGCGAATTCACCGTAACACCGGATAATTCATTCGATCCGTTCCAGGGGGAACCGGGATATTCAAAATAAGAACGGTCAATCTGAGCGGGAATGATACTGCCCGTGATCTGATAGCTCAGAAGAAGGGCGGGCAGGGCGGTAAATAGGAGGGGTATAAAATAAAACACCGCTTTTTTTCGCAAAAGTGGATTTGTCAGGATATACGCGGCGAATCCCGCGTAGAAAACAGATGTCGGAATATCCATCGTCGAGGCTAAAGCAAGAAAGAATCCGCCGTAAAACACATTGTTACTGTCAGATTCAGCATATCGCGCCCGGAGCAGAAAATAATATCCCGTTATTAACATTGACGAGGCCAGGGAATGATTGTTAAAGGTGGATGACCATGTAAAATGAAGCGACGCGGTTCCCAGCGCCAGAGTCAGCCAGAACCGTTTCCTGCTGCTGATTCCGGTGAATCCAGGCGCGGAATAAAAGGCGGCCAATCCGATAATCCAGAATAATTTGACCGTGAATAAAGTGATCAGGTAATACGCCGCGTTCCATCCATAATCAAGTCTTATTCCGAGATGATACAGCGGCCAATAAACCGCCGCGCCAAGTATCGCCGGAAGCGCCGGTTTGTCGGAATAAAAATGCCCGTTTACAAAAATCTTATCTCCCGTGTCGGAAAAAACCGAACGGTCAATGGCAAAGGTGCCACGCTCCACCAGGGACTGCACAACGGCCATGCGACTGGAATCATTCCACGAAGCCGCTTTGGGTTTAACAGAGATGATTGAAATGAGAATCAGCAGTAAAATTAAATTGCGAAGCGCGAATTTACGGTCTGCAGATAAAGCGGGTGTATTACTTCCGGAAATAACTTGAGAAACAAAACGCAATATTATTCTCCATATTCGGCTTTATTTGTCTGAACTCTGACCGGATGAAAGCTAAAGTAGGAAGTAGGAAGTAGGAAGGAAGAAGTTGAAGATTTGAACTCTGATAATCTTGTCTGAACTCTGAATCGTTTGATTACATGAATACTCTGATAAAAGACTGTCTGAACTGTGATTATCGGTGTTCTAATCATAGCCTGTCATTTAATCATTTCCACCCGCCAGAGGCGGGCAGGTCAGAGTTCAAACCGTTCTTCATCTTTTTTCTTTTATCTTTTATCTTTTTTCTTATCCTTCCTACTTCTCAAGGCGCATGATCATGCGCCCCTACATCTTTTTGCTTCTTCCCAGGGCGCGAGCATCGCGCCCCTACTCTTAACTTCCTACTTCCTACTTCTTACTTCTTACTTCAGATTTTTTCTCCGTGCGGCGGGATCGGTTTTAGTATCAAAACGGTTTCGTTCCCCAGCCGGACTTCAATTAATTTAATATCCTCTTTCAGATTTCTCAAAGAATTTTCACCCTTCCAGAATTCTTCCATATATTCGGCGTTGTGAGATTGGGGATTGCGCATACCGATGATTTTCCAAAAATCGGATGGCATTTCCAGCTTGAATTCAACTGCTTCATTAGGTCTGATCAGGTTTTTGGACGGGTATTTTTCCCGGGTTCCCTTGATAAGAATCAATTTATCATCACTTACGGTATAAATGATAAACTGGTCGGAATTATAATTATAGGTCAAAGGATAAACATCTGTATTTACCACCTTAATCATCACCGCCTCGATGTCGAATTCCGCGTAGGCGTAAATTTTCGGATTCATGTCGCTGCTTCGTTTATACCGGGCGCCTTCCGCCTGAGTGTAAGATACAATTTTGAATTCGTTTGATTCATCGGCGTTCATTTTTATGCCAAAAAAGTCATTCATACTTCTGGGCGAACAGGAAAAAATGATGAGCATAATTAAAAAAATGGCAAATACATTTTTTAAAAAAGCAATATTTTTATCCATTTTCACCGCCTTTCTGATTAAACGATTAAATACTACTATCAACCATTCCCCTTTTCGAAAGGGGACAAGGTGTATCCCACTTGCCAAACGGGGACTAAGGGGTTTATTATCTATTCGTCTTCCTCGCCCAAACCACCTGGAATAATATACCGATGCCAATCCTTATGTACCAGAAAAATTATCTTCGGCGGATCTGTGCCGGATTATTTAGTGACAGCGCTTTTAATCACAGAACCCTTAGCATAGGGGAGATCGAGACCCAATAAATAACCGATGGTCGGCGCCATATCGAACTGTGTATATTCGGTGGAGTCGATGAGACCCGCGGGCGTATCGGGTCCGATGACCAGCAGCATAATATGCCGGCATCCTTCGCTTCCATCGCCGTGTCCGCTGAAATCATTGGTATGTCGGCCGTGATCATTGGTGATAAACAGCGTCGTTTGATTCGCGTAAAAGGAATCGGTTTGTACCACTCGCCAGAGTTCATTTACCAGACTGTCCGCTTGACGCAGCGCCTGTGTATATTGCTGTTGGTTACCGCTGTGTCCCCCAATATCCGTTTCCGCCAGATTCACCATGACCAGGCGGGGATGTCGCGTTGAAATGATACCCCTGAGATTTTCCCAAGTGACGAGATCGCTTTCCGGCTCCGCCGATGGTTTTACAAATGCTCCATAACTTTCACCATAATCCGGATGATCGCTAAAGGCCGTAATATCCAGTTTGTCCTTTCCTAAAATGACAAAACAGTCATTTTGAGCCGCTCCGGTTTGTTTCCGGAAATATTCAAAAAGTGTCGGTTGACGCGGGCGTTCGGAACCGTCATTGGCGATATCTTGCCGGGTCCCGGTCAGGATGGCCGAATGTCCCGGATTGGTTAGTGTTGGCCCGGCGGTATAAAACGAAGTGAAAATAACTCCTTTCGGTCTCAGCTCATTCCAGATTTTCGGGATAAACCGATGTGACTCATCGCCAAAGGTTTCAGAATACCGCGCGCCGTCAATCACGATGATAAATACATTTTTAGTCGAAGCGGAATTAACATCACCGATTTTCAGAAAAATTACGGTGGTAATCACAAGCAGATATTTCATCGGTTCCCCTGTCTTTACCATATAGAACATGAGTGGCAATATGAATATTTCAGCATGAAAACGCGTGGAAAATTTATCATTTTTCGGCGGGGTTTTGAGGGTTATAAAAAAAAGCTCTTGAGTAGTTGAGAAATTACTCAAGAGCTTTTGGTCAAAACCTCAAGTAAAAATAAAAATTTTACTTGAGGTTTTTTTTATGTATTAAAAAGGGATTAAATTTTGGAGAAAGGGAACAGGAGAAAAAGCGCTATTCTTTTTCATAAGTAATCGCGTCTGTTACCCGTTTAAATTCTTTTCCCGGACGGAAATGAATAGCATTTCCCTTGATATTTGTCGAGGTTACTTCTTCCGCCGTGGCAGAACCTTCGCTTTTGATCGAAATGTTATAACTTCCGAAATCACCGAGACGAACGATATTTCCCGCGGCCACTTCCTGGGGAACGACCTTCAGAAACGCTTCGATCGCGGCAAGCGTATCCACTGAACTCACCGTAGAGATTTCTGCAATTCTGTTGGCCAGTTCGCGAACCGTTGTTTCACCCCTGCTTTTGGCGTGAGCGTAATATTTAACGGGATCTTCCGGCGCGCGGGGATTTCTCCTTGGAACGACTACAAACTTAACAGACATAACTTACTCCTTGTTTTAATTAGGGTATGATTAATTATGGGGATTAAAGGGAGATATAGAAGAGATAATAAAAATTTCATAACAGACCTTGCGGGTTTGTGTTACAAAATGATTTAAACGCAAAAAATAAAAAATGTCAAATTGTTTAAGAGATGCGGAACTTGCTCAAAAAATACTGGCGATTTCGCCTGAAAAAAATACTGAAAATAATATAAAAGAAAATGAAATGAATGCAAAATAAAAAATTATTTGGATATACTTAACATATAAAATACGATTTATAAAGTTTACTTGTTATCTTTAAACAAACTGTTGAATTAATCCTAATTGATATCGGAAAAATTAATATCATCTGGAATATCAATATCTAAAAACTTTGACAATCTATTTAGGAATTGCTCATCAGTTTCATTGGTTCGTCTGTCAAAATCACATAGATGGCACGATATTTGTTTTATGGAATCTATGTTGATTTTTGTTAGTTGCGGATCCTTGAAAGTCCTACTTAGATAGTTTTTTACATACAAATTCTTCATCTTTTGCACATTATATTTGCGGAATATCATATTTAAGATAAATAAAAGTATAATAACTAATAATAGTATGATTATCGATGTGGAAAAAATTATAAATGTGCAGGAAATTTCAAATACTACAAAATCCGCCAATAATATGATCACTTGTATGGCAAATGATATTGAGATTAATATAAATCCAAACATATAATCTGCTTTTTGTTTTGATATCGTATTTAATTGTTCAATATTAAGATCAACAAAGGTGCTTACTTGGAGTAACATACTCTGTGGAGTTTGTCCCAGAACACCACGTGTTAGAAATATGGTTCCTATAAAACCCATTATAGCTGCCGAAATTTCCATTAACTTTAAAAAAGAAATCATTCATATCCTCACTTAAAACATTTAGTATAGTGATATGTCGTAAAAAAATCTTAAAAAATAGATTTTATTATTTTTACGTGTAAATATGATTTACCCCTGGTTCAAAAAATGGACTATTGTACAGATTTTTTACCAATTAAAAAAATAGTAATTGAAATAAGAAGTAAGCCAAGTAAAGCTTCACAACTCATTAATATTCTGGAAACACTATCACTTGCTGGTTGAATATCCCCATATCCAAGACTTGTAAATGTAACAATACTAAAATATAAGGAGCTTATAATATCTGGACTGTATTTTAAATCCTTGTACAATACATGGATATACTCGAAAAATATCAAAAATGTGTAAAATATAATAGTTCCAATTGAGAAGCTAACGATGGGCCAAAGTTTTTCTCCATATCCCCAAAAATATTTACTAAGAATATTTACTGAGTAAGAAATGAGTAGGTGAAAAATGAACCAGAATTTTTTTATTCCTCTAAAATACTTGATATCTGATCCAATAGAAAGGTAGAAACTGGATGATTCGGGTCGGGAGTGTTGTGGTAAAATTAGTAAATCTTGATCTTTCGTTGGGTGAATACCTTTGCAAATAAGCTTACGATCAAAGTTTTTTTCTTTAATTTTAAAAATTACAGAAGTCTTTAAATTATTAGTCTGGACACAACTTTTCCGAATATATGAAAGAAGTGATTTAATCCTTTTAAGAATGTCTCTATAATCAGGCTGTGTAACAAGTTTTTTATTAGCTTTAAAACTATTTAAAACATCATAAGTCCTATATATTGCATCATAAATCAGGCCATTTAATACAAGGGCTTTGATATGTTTAATTTTCAAATTTAAATATGTATTGAACCCTAGGTTTTCTTTCTGAATCAGTTCTATCAAAATGACATCTGTGGAATCTAAAATATTTAAGACATTACCATAGTCTCGTTCTGAGAAAAGATTGGATGTAACGTATTCAGTAATCTCAATTACTTTAATCAATACCTCTGTATTATCAAAAACGTTTTTTCTCCTGATTAAGAGAAGGATATCTTTTAATTCATTAATATTAACTCCACCATTCAATTTTGCAAAAGATAGACCTTTCTTCTTGTCATCTTGATATTTTGCTATAAACGCATTAATGTGATCTAAATTATTCATAATGAATTATAAGGTTTTCTAACTATTTGTTCATTTTATAATAAAAGATTGTTGAAGTTTCGTGTAGAACCCAGCCATCTATTGGTGTTTACTTCCCACCCCTCTCAATAATCTCAATCTCTGCCTCGGTCAGCTCATACAATTCATAGACCAGCCTGTCAATTTCGTTGTCGATGAGCCGCGCTTTTTGCTCATAGGTCTTTTTATCCGCGTCAATCTTTGATTTATCTAATTTATTTTGGGTTTCAAGCATGGATTCAACAAGAGTGGTTATCTTTTCAAATCTTTTTTTATCATTTTCTATGGTCAGATCAATCTTGGGAATGGGGAAGTCTTTTAGATACACATAACCGGGTTCATAAAAATCGCCACGCAATTTGGGTAGGATCGTCCTGAATAAAAAATTGGTCATAGAACTATTTAGAATACCGAGAAGATATTTGTCATTTCCGGGGATGATAAAGCACTTCTGATTGGTGAACAGGTTTTTGTCATCAAAAGTAAATTCCGGTCGGCTGCAAATATTTGGGTAAATAATTTTAGGTTTTTCAAATTCTTTGTAATAATCAATCGTATCCTGAATTTCATACCATTTATAATTACCTGGCTTCCGGCCTTTCCAACTGGCGCCTTTATATCCAACAGGTTTTGGTTGAAGTCGGTCTTTATATTGAAGCAGGTAGTTTTCCAGTATTGGATACTTTTTTATATTTAAACCCCGTCTTGTAAAAATAAGAAATTTAGACTGTTTGGGCAGTTGGTATCTCTTTACATCCCTTCCCGTAAGAAACGGTTTGATCAGTTCGGCACTTTTAGCATCAGCGGCAATGAGTCTGTCCTTTGTGGCGGAATCAATCACAAACGCTTCATTTAAACCGGTCAGAACACCACGATAAATTTTTCCATTGACATATTCTGAAAAAGGAATGCCTTTCGTTTTTAATTTTTTTAGCAATGAAATTACATCACTTTTTACCAGCATCCAGCCGCTGTCGGCTAAGTCGCTCTGTTGCACATCAAAAGAAATATTTTTCGCGTATTCTTTTAAATCAGTGAAATCAAGATAGTCTATTTCCGCCGCTTTAAATGTCGAAGCCGATTGACTCTTTGCCATGGTCATGACGCAGGGGTAGGTGGTGGCCCCTTTGAAAACCTGTAAATCTCCAAAATCAATCAGTTCAAGCATCCGTTGTTTCTTCAGCCATTGTCGTAAAGGCAGGCCATAATTGGCGCGCATCCATTTATTGGCAACAATGTAGGCGAACAGTCCTTCAGGCTTTAATAATGACATTCCTTTTTCAATAAAATAGGCATAAAGATCGGCGGCTCCGTGATATACCTTGTATGTTCTTTGAAAATATTCTTTGCTGTCGCCAAGGAGCTCCTGACGGACGTAGGGCGGGTTGCCGATCACCACATCAAAACCACCGCTTTCAAATATGGTTTTAAATTCACTCTTCCAGTCAAAGGCGTTAATTTTTCTGATCTGTTCGTCATCAAACAATGCCAGTCGCGGAGCGGAATAATAGTCGGGTCCGATCAAAGAATTGCCGCATTTGATGTTCGCGGAAAGATCGGGGAGCAGGGCAAAATCACTAAATTTAAAAAGGCCGCCGACGCTTTCCCTGTTTTCACCTTCCATCAGTTTAAGCAGCAGCGAGAGTTTTGTTACTTCAACCGCCTGCGGATCGATATCTACCCCGTAAACACCATTAGTCAAAATCCGCTGCTTCTCTTTTATCGTCAGGTGCCAGGTGTTTTCAGCGGACTGAAAAATAACGCCCGCTTTTAATGCCGGCTTTAGCTGTTTTGGAGAAGTGTACCAGCTTAAATGATAGTTTAACAAATATGAATAGGCGCCGAGCAAAAAACTACCGGAACCGCAGGCGGGATCAACAATCCTGATTTTTGCGATTTGTTGGGGTGTTTTATCTTTTATTTTTTTACCGGCCGTTTGAGAAACGATATAATCCACTATAAACTGAGGCGTGTAATAAACGCCCCCGGCTTTGCGTACTTCCGGTTTTTCTTCCACTTTCGCCTGATGGGAAGGGGTGAGCCGGATGGTTTTTCCAAGAAACTGTTCGTAAATATTGCCGAGAATCTCCACTTCAAATATGGAGAATTCGTACGGGGAATCAGGATAATACAGGCCTTTTATGATCGGTTTAAGGATTTTATCATCAATATTCAATTTGCTTATAAAATCTTCATTCAGGAAAAGCCCGCTGTTATATTTTTTATCGGCTTTGAGAAAAATGGCGCTCAAACCCGAATAAACATCCGTTTTCTCCGCTGTTTGAAGCAGTGTGCCGTATTCTTCCGTCTGTCTGTCCTCGGCAATTCGCAGAAAAAGCAGGCGGTCGATAATTTTCTGTATAGCGTAATTCAGTTCGCGTATATTCAGCGCCGGATTTCTTAGGGCAAGATTTTTCGCGATATCATAACGCCACTGCTCAATCAGTTTCAGGAATTCGGAATCGACTTCGGTAGTGCCTTTTTTGGCCTTATTCTCGGTGATATATTTTTTAAAAGAGCCTTTAAGGATGGCATTCTTTGAAAAGGTATCGTTAAGAAATTCAAAATGTTTCTCATACTCATCAAAGGTGCAGTAGAAAATTCTGGCGACGCTGGCTTTATCGTTTTTATTTGGTTTGACGCGTGTATCGTAAACGGCGAACTCTTCGAAGTCGGTCAGGATAGAAAGCGGAACCTTTGCCGTGTATCCGTATCGTCTAACCTGAAACGCCGGGCCGATATCGTTTTTGATATCAACGGAAGGTTTTTTTGCTTCCACAAAGAAAACGCGCTTGCCGCCGATACGGAAGCTGTAGTCCGGGGCTTTCGGTTTTCCCTGTATGGTAACCTTGTCTTCACGGACAACTTCGCGCCATTCTTCTGAATACTGCTGTCTGTTTGAGACATCCCAGTCGAGTATTTCAAAAAACTTATCGATAAAATCCACGCGGGTGTTCGATTCATCATAGGCGGATGTTTTATACTGACGGAGATTGTATTTAAAATGCCCGACTAATTCATTAAGCTGTGCCATCTTTTCCATAAGGATAATATCCGTGGTTTAGTGGTGGAACATGTATTTTGGCTATCTTCATCGAAGTCTTACATCCGGCAGCATATATAACAGGATACTAAAAGAATTTGTAATATATACCAAACAAAGGCAGCGGGACAAAACATCAGTTTCAATCTTCTCCCGAATCTTTGACAGTTAAATGTTGGTCTGTTGGCATTTCTTGTTTCCCGGAATTGATAATTCCATATTTTTTGATAAAAATGGTTTGGCTCCGTCTCATTAAAGATTTCTTTTATCATTCTCAGGTCATCGGTTGCCTCATGCGCAAGATCCCTTTCAATCGCATCCATGTATATAAATAAGCCCCAAAAAATTGCGTAGGGTATATAGAGACTAAAATCAATAGTATGAACCGATATCAAATAGCTGGTGTAGGCGAGGGTAACCGTCATCGACCAGCCTCTCAATAAATTTATTTTGGAACCTGAATGAACAAAACTAGCGAACGCGGCGTCAATATCCTTATTCATGATTTCGATCTTGTAATTAATCAGGGAATTTTCTTTGTATGGTTCATTTTTCATTGGGACATTCCCTTGCGGTAATCAATGATAATATGATCGAACATTTATAAAAAATCGTAATAAAAGTAACGACAAATATCGTTAGGCGCAAGGATTAAAAATGGGGCCAAAAAAATTGGAACTATGATTAAATGATTAAATGATTAAATGATTAAATGATAGGCTATGATAAAGCGCATTGAAATCAGAGTATTCATGTAATCAAGTGCATCCGCCAAAGGCGGACAGGTCACGGTTCAGACATTTTCCCATTCTTCAAGTCTTACTTCCAACTTCTTGCTTCTTCCCAGGGTGCGAGCATCGCGCCCCTACTCTTTTTTCTTATCCTTCTTACTTCTCAAGGCGCATAATCATGCGCCCCTACTCTTAACTTCCTACTTCTTACTTCCTACTTCCTACTTTATCTTCCACGTTATCAGCCGGCGCGTAAAGCTTCAGTTCCGCGCCGTCCCCCGGTAAACTGATCATTTTTTCAAATCTCATTCCCAGCTTTTCAAGAACTTTGATCGATTTGTCATTGTCGCGCGTGGTGATGGCCACAATCCGCTCCAAACCAAAAACATCTTTTCCATAGGTTAACAGGGTGGAAGCCGACTCGGTCGCGTATCCCTTACCGGTAAACGCCGGCATAAAGGCAAAACCGATGTCCACATCCGTCAGATAATCCCTTTTTATCAATCCGCACATCCCAATCGGGATACCGCTGTCTTTTAATCCGACCAGGTACAGCCCGAATCCAAACTGTTTATAGCTTTGAACCGGTCCGTTCAATATATAGTCACGCGCGTCATCAAGCGTACGCACACCCTTGTCACCGATATAACGCAGCCATGAAGGGTCATTGACAAGTTCAAGGATAAACGGAGCGTCCTCAACGGTAAGCTCCCGCAGCGCCAGCCTTTCAGTTTCAAGAATTGTCATGTAGAAAATCCATTCATTTTCTCTAAAATATATATAGTAATTTTAATACAACCGGCTTTCCCGCAAAAAACGGAAAGTTAAAAGTACACTCAAAATCATTTGAAGATAATCGTTTAGAAAGAATATTCCAAAGGATATTCCCGGTGATGATCATAAATTGATACCTTGTCGAGAATATTTGAGCCTCCGCAGAGCGCATCAGGCAATTTTCAGCGGGAAACACCAACCGCTTTTCCCAAATATGTGTTGTCCGATAACCGGTTTAGCATAAAATCGGCCACATCCGCACGTGAAATGCGCGCCGTCCAAAGGTAATTACCGATACCCGTACCATGCCGGTATTTACCGCTCCGTTTACCGTTGGTCAGCATGGAGGGACGGACGATTACCCATTCCGTAGCACTTTCCGAAATGATTTGTTCCTGACGGATTTTATCCCAAAAATAGAAGGGCAGGATAAAAGGAATGACAAAAAAGGTGTAATACAATCCCATTCGTCCGGCGCTGGCGCCGATACCCAGGGATGTTTCGCAAATTAAGCGCTTTACTCCCGCTTTTTCCATAGCGCGGATAATATTAGCGGTGCCTTCGGACAGAATGCGGGTCGGACCGAAAAACTGTTTATGGCCGAGAGCGGATACCACCGCGTCCTGACCTTGTACCGCCTTTTCAATTGACCCGAAATCCAAAACATCTCCCTTTACCACCTGAAGTTGAGAATGTTTGATTTTGAATTTGTCAGGATTTCTCACCAATGCCGTGACGAAAAAACCTTTTTCAATGGCTTGCTCCACAAGTTGAAGACCGGTGCCGCCGGTCGCGCCGATGATCAGAATACGGTTTATTTTGTCACCGGCCGGGTGAGACGGGATGTCATTATCCTCACGAAGTCCGTTGTAAGCGAGCAGGGCAGTAAGGATGAGGGCATAAATAACAAGGATCGCTAACGTAATCATTGCAGTTACTCCATTTGATTAAAAGGCGAATATTCAGGAAATTCAGCCAATATATATTTAAATATTAGTTTGGAAATACGATAAATATTACTATTCAATCAAAAACAGCATCAAAATGTTAGGTTACAACGGATTTCCCGGAAATAAAAATTGAAACCGGTTCCAATCATAGATTAATCCTTATGGTTATAATAAAGAATGTTTTTTAAATTGATGTTCTATACCTTTATCAATTTGATCTTGATACGAAAAATGCAAAGGAAAGTTTAAAAATTTGATCTGGGAATATTCCGGGAATCATGAGAGTTTTTAAAAAGAATTTTTATTTTTAATCAGACCGTCGGGAAGCGCTGAAACCGCCTTTCTTTCGTATGACTTTTATGCAGTGGGGCAGAACTGTCACCGGTTCCGCTCATGGCTATAAATAGAATGACCGGATGATGAAAGGAAATTTACTATGTTTATTGGACATTTTGGTGCCGGATTGGCAGCAAAGAAACTGGATAACAGACCATCTTTGGCTACCTTTTTCATGGCCGCGCAATTTATTGATCTGATCTGGCCAATATTTTTGTTGTTTGGGATAGAGCGTGTGGAAATTGATCCCGGAAATACCGCGTTTACGCCATTGAATTTTGTGTATTACCCGTTCACCCACAGTTTTCTCGGTGTGTTGTTCTGGGCTGTTCTTTTTGGGGGCGTGTACTACATTATTAAAAAAAATCAAAAAAGCGCCTTAATACTTGGCGGATTGGTCATGAGTCACTGGGCGCTGGATTTATTGGTTCACCGTCCGGATCTTCCGTTATTTCCCTGGACCGATTTGAAAGTTGGATTAGGTCTGTGGCGGTCAGTACTTCTGACGATTGTGGTAGAAGGATTAATCTTTTCCGCCGGTGTTTATTTATATTTAAAAACGACAAAAGCGGAGAATAAGAAAGGAGTGATCGGTTTCTGGAGTCTGATTGTATTTTTAGTGTTGGTTTATTTCATGAATGTCTTTGGCCCGCCACCGGAGACCGCGGAACCTATCGCCGTGCTGGGATTGTCACAATGGATACTGGTGGCCTGGACATATTGGATTGATAAAAACCGTAAAGTGATCAATTAAATTTTTTGAATGCAATCAAACAAGAACCGAAGCTGGAGATATATATTTTTGTAGGCTGATTTACATCGAGCTTCGGTTCAGGCGGAGTGATCCGTACGCTTTGATCGCTCATAAATTACATTGAGTTCCGGGCAACGGTCTCTAAAATATTGATATTAAGAATACTTTCTGTGTCTGCGTGTCGTCTTTTCATTTTAGTTTAGAATAAGGCGTGGATCGTAAGAATTTTGTAGTGATTTTTTTGGCGTACAAATCCAGCTTTTTGCTCATCACCTTCCATTCATCGCTGCCCAGCCATTTTATACGCGCCTTGTTGTAGGCCTCCATATTGACAAATTCCGCGACGAAAATCACCTGCTCAATATCTCCGACGATGGTCTGCCATACGACCACAGGTTTGTATCCGTATCTGTCCATAGCGGGAGACATTTCCTTACCGTTAAAATCATGGAAGTCGGCAAGTTTACCCATGGATACATCGATCGTGACCATCCAGTAAACTTTTTCGTCCATTTGCTGCCCGTAACCGTTGTACGGGTGAATCGATAACAAAGCGATAATTATAGCGATGATGATTAAGAACTTATGCATTTTTCCCCCCTGGAAGTGTCTGTTATGCGTTCCCGGAATGATAAAAAAACATCCGGGATTGTTTAGTTAATTTCATTAAAAACGCTGAGAGATGCCCGGTCATATAGGCGGGATGTCCGGATGCGGGATTTGACTGGTCGGGAACATCATACGTTACCTCCTTTCCGGAATGCGGTACGGATCACCGGTTTTATTAAATAGAGTGGTCATTGACAGATTGTGTCACATCAATATTTTTTTCACTGAAATCAATCCTCAGGATAGTCATATCCGTGAGTACATTTATGTTTTATGGAGTCAACCGCGCGGAATATGGTTAAAGTAAATCCATACTATATTTGGGGGGATTTTTAAACCGTTAACATAAAATAAAAGTCTGAATATTCCCGTATAAAAAATAAAGCGCAATGGCGCGGGTACGGCAATGATATTTACCCGCGAGAGTAAATCTTTGGTATTTGTACTGTTTTTGTGTGATTTCGTTTATTACCGGTTTACCGCGGCATCCGGGCGGGATCCATCCAAAACACTTCCCAGATATGGCTGTCCGGATCTTCGAAAGCCCGTCCATACATGAAATCATGGTTTTCCGCTTCACGCTGTTCCTTCCCGCCGGCGGACAAGACCTTGCTCATAAACTGATCAACCTGTTCTCTGCTTTCAACCTGAAGCGCCAGAAGCATTTCAGTAGTATTTGCCGAATTTGCAATTTCCTTCCCGGTGAAGCGTCGGATGCTGTCATGCGTGTGAAGCATGGCATGGATGTGATCTGAAATCACGAGAGACGCCGCCTGATCATTTGAAAACTGCTTATTAAAAGATAATCCCAGCGCCTCAAAAAAAGTCACAGACCGTTTAAGATCCGCGACGGCTAGATTAATATATATGGCCTTTGGCATGTATTTCTCCTTTTGGAAAAGATTGACAAATGAATTATCAATTTATTCAAGAACTTCCACAAAGACAGGCGCCTGCTGATATTTATAAGAAGAATCCGTCAGGACGGTCATTTCTTTCGCGCGCCAGTCCATCAGAGCAATATGAAACTGAGATTCCGATAAATCGAATATCTCTACGGCCAGCCAGTTACCATCGCTGCTCCATTCATGCCAGCCCTCATTTACAGGATTGCCGGTCAGTTTCCACTGTTTTTCGCCGTCAGGGGTTACCGCGAACAGACTGTACTTACCTTTTTGTTGAGATTGATAACTGATAAAATTGTCCCTATTATTCCATTTTGGGGGCCCCGCTTTATAGGCGTACCACTTTGCGGTGGTGTCATTCGGAGGGTAATGGGTTAACCGGCGTAAGTCGGATCCGTCTTCATTGATGGAATAAAGTTCGTCAACAAATCCTTTTTCTCTTTTGGATTTTTTTATACTTCCTCTGAAAATAATTCTCGAGCCATCCGGCGAGAAAATGGGGTCACTGGCGAAGGCTAATCCGGTTTCCACCGTCTTCAGCTTTTTTCCGTCTAAATCCTGAATATAAAATACTGAATCAATTGATGGATGCGGGTTAACGATTATTTGAGTGCCATCGTAACGGCTTCCAAGCCAGCTGTCCCTGAGTTTTAAGTCCGAAATCTTTCTGACATTTTTGCCCTCAGCATCCATTTCATATAAAAAATAAGATCTATGGGTTGTGTCCCGGTCAGAGATAAAATAGAGTTTATCCTTCCAGGCATAATAAACCCAATCGACACCTTCCCGATTTGAAATATTTTTTTTGTTCCGACCGTCCATATCCATGACAAATACTTCGTAATTATCTTTTTCCATATCATATAATACATTATAGGCGATCTTATATTTTTTTTCGGACCGGCATCCGGAAACCGCGATCAATACCGCGGACATAATAATAAATAGTTTAAATTTCATCACTACAATTTCCCCATGGTTAGATGAGTATTATAGTTAATCCGGAGTCAGAGAGATTTTTATAATTATCCGGTGGACGTGGGGAGAGGGTGAATGGTCCTCGCGGGAGACGGGAATGCGGTTTTTCGCGATTCTGCAACCGGAGCCGCTAAACCTGATGAAGTTGAATGAGATTACCGCAGGTATCATTAAATATGGCGACGGACGCCCAATCCGTTTTTGTCGGTTTCATGGTAAATACGACTCCCCGTGAAATAAGCCTTTCGTATTCCTTTTGGATATCTTTCACGGCAAAAGAAGTTGCCGGTATGCCATCTTTGAATATGGCTTTCTGATAGGTCTTTGCCGCGGGGTGAGCGTTTGGCTCCAGGACTAATTCCACGTCATCCGGTCCTTCGGGAGAAACGATGGTCAGCCAGCTGAATTCCCCAAAAGGCAGATCCGTTTTTTTTACAAATCCCAGAACTTCGGTATAAAATTTAAGCGCGTCTTTCTGATTATTTACAAAAACACTGGATAGCTGAATTTTCATGTATTCCTCTTTTCTGTTTTCCCCTGACAGATTAATAAACATCATTTTTTTAGGGAAAAATTCCATAAGTTAAAATTGAGTTGTTATCATCTCTGATAACGCGCCAAATTATTCAAAAAGATAAAGGGTGCACTCATGAATTTAGCCCGGTGCCGATCACATTCTTCACTGCCCGGTTCAAACTCGTTTTTATCTTAGCTGGAGTAACTTTTTCAAATTGTATGGACTCACAATCATTGAATCGCGCGAATTCCGCCAGCTTGTTTGCGAAAACGGGAAAAAACTTATCATACTCGTTAAAATGGGGCTCAAAAACAAGATTTTGGATCAGAAGAGTTTTCTCCTTCCTGTCCGCTTTTGGATCTAGTCTCGCTACAAACCGTTCCCCGAAGAGAATGGGTAACGTGAAATAACCAAATTTTCTTTTCTTTTCGGGCAGATAGCATTCAAGAGTATAGTCAAATCCGAAAAGGCTTTTTAATCTGTCCCGCTGAATAATCAGGTTATCAAACGGGGACAGCAGATGGATTCGCGACGGATCTGATTTAAGATTGGCCGAATATTTTAGCGCGGCGGTCTGCGCGTAGAATACACTGTTGTCGATTCCTTCAATTTTTATCCGGGTGATCTCGTTTTCTTCCAGCAATTGATTAATGGCGGTTGTCAAAACATCTTTATTCGCCACCTGAAGATCTGAGTCTCTGGATGTTTCCGGCTGAAGATATTTTTGTATTTCCCCGGCGTTGGCCACACCAAAGGCTGATAGCGCGCGTTTTACAAGAAACCGACCGAGTTCTTCTTTATCCGGCATCGTAACATTTAACGCTGACGGCAAAACCCGTTCGGTCAGATCATAAATTTTCTGAAAGTTTTTTCTTTCGGTAATCATAAGATCACCCCTCCAGAATAGCAGCTCAAGAGCGACTTTAGCGGGTTTCCAGTCCCACCAGGTTCCGCCTTTTTTATCGGACGGATGAGAAAAGTCCTTCGAGCTCAGCGGTCCTTCATCGCGGATACGCTCCAGAACCGGTTGGAGCAAATGCCCGCTTTGTTGGAACTGATGTTTTGCCCATTTACTGGATGGATTTTCAAAATTTTTCATTCTGGGTAAAAAGAAACGGTACTCGGACATGGGGAGATAAGACATGGCGTGTCCCCAGTACTCAAAAACGGCCCGATCAGTTGTCTGCAGATCATGAAGCATGGATTCATCATAATCCGCGGAACGTGTCCATAAGGTGTGATGATGAGCCCGCTTGATAATAGCAATGGTATCGATTTGAATATATCCGAGTTTATTGATGATATGAAGTATGCCGCGCCTGCCCTCAGGGAGCGTTTCCGCTGCGTCCAGTAGTTGGGAACTCAAAACCAAATTTCTGGCTTTTTCGAGAGGAATAGAAATTGTTTCCATGTTGATCCGGATCTTTTTTGGAATTAATCATTGCAATGGATTATATCGCTCAAATATTTCGGAATGCCTGAGCAGATGATTCAATATTGTAAAATTTATAATAAATTTGGCAAAGAAACCAAATAAAACGGCGCGCGATTAAATGCATGAAGTTCAATGATAAAATGACAGGGATGTATGAACGGGTGTTGTTAGACAATGCATACGAGCCGAATCAGCGAAACTGATTTTATAGGAGAAAACAGGGGATTCTGACCTGTCAAACAGAATTCATAAAAGTTGTATTCAGCAAATCAATGATATTGTCAGAATCCCCGGACTAATAAGTCAAGAAAACGATCCACGAGTAAACACCGATGTCCATTCGTAAATTCTTAATGACCCGTTTCTGTGAACAAAGTAATAATATTACTCGCGAAATTTAAAAGAAAGGCTGAGCTTTGTCCTGAAGGCCACGACTTTGCCTTTCTCAATTTTCACATCCTGGGCCACGACCTGAGCGATACGAAGATCTTCCAGGGTTTGGCCGGCGCGTTCAACCGCTTTTTTTGCGGCGTCTTCCCAGGAAACGGTACTCGTTCCAACCACATCCACTACCTTATAAATACTGTCTGACATAATAACCTCCTCATTTTGTTAGATGATAATTGATTTATGTTTTGCTGACCAGAGAATTCTATATTACTGTTTATCCCTTTTCAAGCAGGATCAATTTCAATTTCATCGGATATTGAGAGTATCAGGTGTAAATAATGGTTATTCAGACCGCGGAGTATTTCCTGTAAATTGAACCGGCAGATCGCGCCGTTCAGTAAAAATCATATGGAGAGGGGAAACACATGCATCGCACATGCCTAAAGGCTTAAGATCTCCGACGGGAACAAATAAAGTATCCCCGTAAATATAAATATTTTCAATCGACGGACTTTCATTGCCGCATCCCGAATATTTACAATAATCGCCCCAGAATACCCCGATGACCATATTGTTAGAAAAGTCGATGGATGGCGGCGGGGTTTTTTGACCGGTTCCGTCGAACGCATTCCAGTAAAGACCCCAAAACCCGATCCAATCGTTGCTGTCCTTAAAAACACGGGTACCGGGGTCTTTTACAAAAAATGTTCCGTACCCCTCAACATCCTGAAAACTAACCTGAATAGTGTCTTTTTTAATGATAACGTTAATAGGGGGATTTTCAATTTCTGCTTCAGATTCGTCGGTAATCTGTGTGCATGTGATTAAGAGTGTGAGGGGTAGGATGACAGAAAGTATAAAAACAACTACTTTCATCTGGTTACTCCCAACTGTGTGTTTAGGAAATCATGCTGCTATACTTTACAACAATATTTATCGGATAAACAAGAGATAAAAATTATTTTTGCGAATGAGGGGATTTTAAAGATGATGCTATAAGATGGGTTAAGGGTTAAGAGTTAAGGGTATAAGAGTTAAGAGAAAACCACGAAATGAAGTGAGTTGTTATAAGCGATTCGAACTTTACCGGGGCAGGCTCTATGATTGGAAGCCAATGTTAATCAAGTTGATATAAACTAAAATCCCCCGGCGGTTCAGGGACCACCGGGGGAAGTTATGTGATAACCGCGGCGCGGTTGATTAGTGTTGATGAGCGCCTGCTCCGCCTTCAGAATGACCGGCTTCAGCGTGGCCGTGGCCGGCTGCTTTTGTCGCGGTCTCATAGATCGGTTCTACGTAGTGTATGTATTCGACGTACGCTTTTACAAAATCGCGTCCGGCTTTAACATCGTTTTTATCATAATTCTTTTTTTCCTGAACTTCCATGAATCTGGTGTGCAAACCGCCGTGGACCGCGTCATTTAGCAACTGAAGTACTTCTTTTGGTGATCCTGATTCAATGGATTCGTCAGCCGCGGGAATTGCGGGGCCAAGGTCACGGCCCGCGGGTTTAATTCCTGTATAGGGAGCGCCTTCACCGGCGCGATGGACGCGTACTAATGTTTCAAAAAAGTACATATCGGCAAGTTCTTTTGCTTCCGCGCCAAGTTTGCGAACTTTAATCGTGTGATCAAAAGCTGCTTTTATGTTTGCTTCATCATCCGGCTGAACCCAGATAAGAATAAGATTGACATTGTTGGTGTCAAGGGCTTTTATCGCGGCTGTAACAACGGGGCCGTCAAGACCGTCACAATGGGCCGAGGCGGTGTCCGGTTTAAAAAGAACGACTGCTAACATTAAAGCGAAAAGTGAAAATAAATAACGTCTCATGATTTTCTCCTTTATGGGTTTGGTTTGTAACTTTCACTACCAATATAAATACTACAAACTGGTAGTTAAATGATATAGCTTAATTAACTACATTATTTTATTTATTTAATTCGTAATAATCGCATTCCGTTAAATATGACGATCATAACCGATGCTTCATGAATCAGCATTCCTCCGGCCATGTGGACTTCTCCAAGCAGCACACCGGTGAGCAGCGCGGAAACAGTAGCAAGCGCCACAAATACATTCTGGCGGATATTCTTTAATGTCGCTTTAGAGATACGGATCGCTTCCGGTATTTTCATCAGGTCATCGGACATCAGCGCGATATCCGCTGTTTCAATGGCGATATCTGTGCCGGCGGCACCCATGGCGATACCAATATCCGCGGCGGCAAGCGCCGGAGCGTCATTGATACCGTCTCCAACCATCGCGACGACCAGTTTTCTGGATTTTAACTCATGGATGGCCGCCAGTTTGTCCTCCGGCAGTAATTTCGCCCGGATATTTGTAATTCCGGTTTCCCTGCCGACAACTCGCGCTGTTTTTTCGTCATCGCCCGTAAGCATGACAATTTCCTTTAAATCCATACTTTTTAATTTATTGATCATAGAGGAAGACGATTCTCTTATGGTATCCGCGATGCCGAGAATTCCCATTGCGAATTTATCAACAGATACTATCACCGCCGTTTTACCGGATGATTTTAATTGATCAAGATGAAATCCGGTTTCATCCGGAACCAGTACATCAAGTTCTCTCATTAATTCAAAATTTCCAATACTGATTAACCGGTTCCCAAAAAGAGCAGTGATGCCTTTGCCGGGATAATTATTAAACTCCCTTGCATAGGGAATGTCTCCCAGATATTGTATTTGATCCATTATGGATCTCGCGAGAGGGTGTTCTGAGCCTGCTTCGGCAATGGCAGCCCATCTCAGCAATTCTAATTGTTCCTTTGTCCAGGGTGTATTAGTATCTTCGTCGATGCTGACAAAATCACCCGCCGGGATAAGAGCGTGTTCCAGAACAACGATATCTGTCAGACGCGGTTTTCCGTAAGTTAGAGTTCCCGTTTTGTCCATTGCTATCGCGGATATTTTGCCGGCATTTTCAAGGTGTTCCCCTCCTTTTATCAGGATACCGCTCTTCGCGGCGCGCCCTATTCCAGCCACAATAGAAACCGGTGTTGATATCACAAGCGCGCCGGGGCATCCGATGACGAGAAGAGTAAGCGACAGTTCAATATCCCATGTAATCAAAAAGACAACTACACTCAAGCCGATGATGAACGGGGTATACCATTTCGCGAATTTTTCGATAAATCTCTGTGTGGGCGCTTTTTCTTCCTGGGCTTCTTCGACTCTTCGAATGATACGGGCCAGGGTTGTATCCGCTCCGATACCGGTTGCCCTTACTCTTATCAGACCATCCTGGTTCACCGTACCCGCGAAAACTAATGAGTCCAACGATTTTTCCTCCGGCATCGGTTCACCGGTGATAGAGCTTTCATCAACAGATGAGCGTCCGTCAATGACTTTGCCGTCAACAGGTATTTTGGTACCGGGTTTAATAATAACGGTCTCATCGGGCAAAACTTCGCGCGGCATAACCTCCTGCTGCCGTCCGTCACGAATCACAATAGCGGTTGTTGGTGTCAGATCCAATAATCCTTTCAGAACGTTCCGGGTTCTGCTTAGTGTGCGCGCTTCAAGCCAGGCGCCGAAAATAAACAGGAAAGTTACGGCAGCGGATTCCCAGTATTCACCAATAAATAATGCTCCTGTCGCCGCGATGGTAACAAGCAGTTCGATACTGATGTATTTATTCATCAGATTCTTCCAGGCTCGAACGGCAATATCTGAACCTGCCACAATGGCCGCGCCGATCATTAATAAATTTTCAATATTCTGAGCGCCAAACTGTCCGGCGGTAAAAGCCGCTAATATCAACGACGCGCTGCTGATTGTCAGTACTTGTTTACGTTGTTGCAGATTTAATTTTTTCATTGCTCTCTCCGTTAGTTATGACCCGGAAGTTAGACCGACTCCCAATTCGAAAGTTGAATACGAAGCCGGCCTATATTCCGGAAGATGCATATGACCGCCTGTTTTAGAATGCAGATACTTTGGATTCATACCCGATTTCACGAACTTTTTTTACAAAATCTTCGCTTTTGGCGGTTTCGGGATTGTGCGCGATTTCAATGCGTCCCGTGTTGAAAAATACTTTTGCCTTTTCGACACCCTCAATGGCCGATAATCCTTTTTCAATTTTGACAATGCATGAAGGGCAGGAAAGATCGTCACTTCTTAATATGGTTTTCATTTTGTACTCCTTGATTTATTTGGTTGTTTTTAAACTCGGTATCATAATAAGGAATCAGATTCTGCAACTAAATGATCTGGCTTAAATAACTGCAGGGAATAATTATTTTTTTAGAAATCCCATCGGATCCGGTGGTGAGATTCATTTAATAGTAAGATTTAAGCAGGCGAGATGTGAGAATAAAAAAAATCCGGTTATGCTAATCTCCGGATTTTTTATATAGGTTTTTGATTAATTCAAGGCATGTAAAGGTGTTGAGGATTTAATGAATTTTAATCGATTTCAGCAATGGCCGATAGTTTTTTAATATCGGTGATCGCTACCCACTGTCTGCCGGTTTTAATAAGCCCGTCTTTTTGAAAGTGACTCATTATTCTGCTGGCGGTTTCGGTTGTAGTACCGGTCATTTCCGCCAGATCATACCGGGAGAGAGGAATCTGGATAAGCAGGCCGATATCCTTTTGTTCTCCCAGCTTATCACTGAGTTTGAGCAGGGTGTAGGCGATTCTTCTTTCAACAGAATGCGTACTGAGCTGCCGCATCATTTCATGCGCGCCGCGCAGTCTTTCGGTGGTTATATCAAGAACGCTGAGAGCGGCAGTAGGATAATTGTTGAGAATAGTGCGAAAATCTTCAGCGTTTATTGTCATGATACAGGAGACGGTCTGCGCTTCGGATGTTTCAGAATAAACATTGTCGCCAAGAGCCGAAAGGCTTCCAAAAAACTCGCCAGGTTTTAAAATATCGATGAGCACATTCTGACCGATAGCGCTATGCCGAAGAAGTTTTACGCTGCCGGAAGCCACTACACAAAGACGTGTCGCGGTATCGCCCGTAAAATAAATGGTGTCGCCTGGAGCATAATGATAATCCCTGAACAGTTTATTGATTTCATGAATATTTTCATGGGTGAGATTTTTGAAAAACGGGAGATTATGAAGAATTCCCAGACGTAATTCGATTGTACAACTATGCGCGTCCACTTCATCATGATCAATGGGAGATTTTCTTCGTTCACTCATCTGTTTTGCCTCATAATGGATGGGTTAATTTTTTAGGTCATAACAAACGCGTTAAGCTTCCCTTTGTTTCACAGAGACATTAAAATCCCCCCGAAACCGATTTGTCTGTTTATTAATCGGTATTTTGGAATGAGAAAAGATACTGAATCAGATATTGATGATCAATGGTTAAAATTGTAATCATTCCTTTTCGCGCTACTATATGGTCTTGGTTATTGACTTAATTGCCACAAAAGGATGTTTTGATAAATACTTTTAACATAAGTTGTGGGCATGCTTTTTGATCGGGCGAATAGTTCAATCATTTTTTCATCAATATCATCCAGGGAAGAGATCGATGATATATGATAATTCATCAGATCATTAAAAATTTGTTTTTCCTCCGGCAACGGTTCAGGAGGTACAGGTGTGGTCTCCCATGAATAAAGCCGGACTGTTAATCTTCCATTCTTTTTGTAGTGGCTGATTATAAAAGGTTTGTCATGGATAGAATAAAAATATGGATATACCCGCACTTCTTCTTTGGCTTTCTCGGCCTCGGTCGGACATAAACCATAGTAAATGATTAGCTGGATCAGGACCTGATTCAATTCATGTGTCTGAGGAATTCTAATTGTTGTTATATTTTTACCGTTCTTCGATTCAGATCTCACGATAGAAAAACGAATATCTGACATCGTGAAATGATTTTTTATTGAGTCAATTAAATTCGGTTTAATATTACGGGAGGAATCGTTGACAATAATTTGCATATGATCAGATAAAGTAAGTGTCGGCGTCTCCTGCGCCCGGCCGGGAATTAACAATATTAGTGTAAAATATATTATAAAATAATAATGTTTCAATCTGCCATCCCTCATATGAAGATCATCTTATAATATTCAACCCTGATAATCACTGAAATCTAAATCAATTATCACCAACGATGACTCGAAACCGTCACCACTCAGATAGTTTCGCTTATAAAATCAAATTTGGTTCTGAACAGACCTAATCTCCCGGCGACGGTCTGAATATTTTCGCCATATAAATCTAACGAGCAATCAGATCAAAATATTCATCACCCGAACCAATCCTATTTTCAGTTGCTGATCTGCCTGAGACAGGTGTCGTTTAATTTTGATTGATAAGATCGATCAGTGATGGAAGATTAAAGCCGAGCGCCATTAATCCTATCAGCATGCCGCCAAAAATAATGATGATCAATATTCCCTGCACGACAAAATATAAGCGCAGCTTATCCAGCATTATCATCAGTTCCAGGGGATTGTTCCTCAGTTGCGCGTCACTCGCGCGTGATCCCGCCTGCCACAACAAAACACCAAGCCAGATAGGAAGCCAGGCCATCAGGATACCAATGATGGACAAGGCGGTAATAATGCCGCCGATGATCGTTACAATACCGACAAATTTTAACCAGCCTGACATATTCAGGGCGGAGATTTTTAGATCATTCAATAATTTTGTCTGATCCTGCGCGGATATTTCCATGATTTGTACCTCATTCATGATTTTTGATTGATTTTTTATTCGGGGATAGCTTGAATATAAATATAGATAATGAGTAAGGGAGATCAAATGCAATAAATAAAGAAAAAAATTTCGCGGGATTATTTCGTTAAATGTTTATTCTTTACGAATGGACTCAAATTCTATAAGTGAAAGAGGCTTGCTGATGTTAAATTCAGGATGCATCTCAAACAGAGCGTGTTTGGTTTCAGTTACCGTATAACCGGAAGCGAATGAGTTAAGAATGGCGTGTCTGACTCTTCTGAACTGAAGGAAAATATAACTTATGGGAAGCCAGCGGTAAAAAACATCGGCCAGGCGCCGGCTGTTAAAGAGATCTCTTCTCATATCTTTTATGGCATCGCGGAAAAGAAGATTTGCATTTTCACCATCAAGACGAGCAGAGATAATGGCTTTTGCGGCCAGCTGACCGGAATGAACGGCATTATGAATTCCTTCTCCCCAGAGACATTCGGCAAAACCCGCGGCGTCGCCCACCAAAAATATTCTCGCGGATTTCGGTTCATAGTGTTCTCCGCCGATGCCAATAGGATAACCGGTGATTCTATCAATTTGATCTGTGCCCAGCCGTTTCTGTACATATTTTCTGAGTCTGGATTTATTGATCTCATCTTCCTCCGGTTTACGGGTGTAAATTCCGACATTAATGTGATTATCTTTGGGGAATAACCAGCCGTAACCGTTTTTCACGACTCCATAGTCAAACGTGAGTTCAGGAATTGATTTGCATCTCGATAAAGGAACGATACCTTCCAGGGCGAGAGCGCTCGTATCAGGTACAAACTCTCCTGTTATCGTACGGACGCGGCTGCGCGCGCCGTCAGCGCCGATGAGATAACGGCATTGAAGCTCTTCCTGTCCTTCAATTTCTAAGGAGACTAAATCACTTTTTTCAACAATTCCCAAAATTGGATCTATTTGCAGAAATTTTACACCCTTCGCGAGAGTCCGTTCAAAGCAGTATTGATCCAGCTCTTCACGCACGGTCGTGACAAGAATAGGATACTCGCCCTTGATGTGAGACTGACTCAACGTGCCGAATCCAACGACTTTGGAAGAAACCGCCGTCTTAATTACCGGAGCGATGGAAAAACGGAACCGGTTTAATGTTTTGATGGTCAATGCCCCGCCGCATGCTTTGAATCGGGGAAAAGTCTGTTTGTCGATGAGAAGGACATCCAGTCCGGCATCCGCCATGTCATATGCAGCGGAAGAACCCGCGGGTCCTCCGCCGACAACGATGGCATCATATATATGCAATTTCTAATCTCTCCAATGAATTTATTATGATGTATGATTGTAATATAAGCCGCCGGAATTATTCTATCAATTCAATCCGGAAGAAAGTATATAATTTGTTATTAAAATCGGGATTGAATGTCCGTCTAATTTCCCGATATAGCTTCAAAAAGTTTTTGCAGATCAGATTTAAGCGAAGGATCGGCGGAGATTAAATAATCGATATACCAGGATCCGCCCGTGTAAAATACGATTCTGTTAAACGGCGGCTCATTACCATAATTATTGGAGGGGATTTCCAATTTTGCCAGTATCTTGTTTTCTATATATCTCGCGAAACCCTCTTTCCATTCCTGCCAGCACATGTATTCAAAATCGAGCGGATTTAAATGTTCTTTCAGCATTCTTCGGTCCATTATTATTTTTGTATTGTCCCGTTCTGTCAAATGCTCAAGAAAATCCCCGTAAATTTTAGTGAATACCGGATCATTATAAGGGAATGAATGGTTCAGTTCCCACATAAAATTTTTATTACGCATGGCGTTTTGATATATCAGCAATTCCTGCTTAATTTTTTGTTCGGATGTATTCATCTGTTTGCAGTGTATAAATTCATGAAAAATAGTCGCGTATCCCTGTGGAGAATCAAACACGGCGCCGTCTGTCACACAAGCGGGGCGGTTTTCATAAAAATCAAGCGGAAATGAGGCGCGGATTTCTTTTGAGATTGACCACGCGACAGGCGCGTCTTTCTTAAAAACATATTTTGTTCCCGAAGAGTCAAGATCAAACACATAGAACCGGTTGTTTTCAACTATGGCGACAGGATAGAGTTCAGCCAGAAACGGATGCGCGTCTTTGATAGTATCCCGCATTTCAAAAATTTTCTGAAGACTTTCATGATATTTTTGCGCCACAGAATCGGCTTCAATCTCGGAAGTGAAAACGAAACCGGGGATAGAGAGAAAAAGAATCAGGTTGGAGAGATTAATTTTTAAAAATCCGGCATTATTCTTCATACGGAATTGTACTCCGGATCATCAGTAACCGCGTCGGCTTCAATTTCAACAAGTATTTTAGGATCAATCAGCCTTTTGACCTCAACCATTGTCGCCGCGGGACGGATATCGCCAAAAAATTCCCTGTGCGCTCGTCCGATTTCTTCCCAATCATCGATATTCACTACGTAGATTCTTGTCCGGACAACGTTTTTAAGTGAGGCGCCGGCTTTATTCAAAGCGCTTTCAATGTTTTTGAGAATCTGAATTGTCTGTCCGTATGGATCGTTGATGCCGGTGATATTTCCATCTTTGTCGGTTGATGTCGTGCCGGAGACAAATACGAGGGAGCCAAAACGGACGGCGCGGGAGTATCCCACAAGGGACTCCCACTTTGCGCCCGAAGAGATATTTTTTCTTTTCATACTCAAACTTGGTGATGAAAAGAAAAGAATGCAAGAAGTTATTTCATCAGAATCATGCGTTTCATTTCCTGAAAATTATTTGCCTGAATCCGGTAGAAGTAGATTCCGCTGGCTATATTATCAGCCGCAAATTGAATTTCATGATAACCGGCTTCTTTGTTACCATCGAACAGAGTTTTGATTTTCTTTCCTGTTACATCAAATATATCGATCCGGACAAGGCCGGATTCAGGCAAACCGAATTTTATTCGGGTAGTAGGATTGAACGGATTCGGATAGTTCTGCAACAATGTTACCCGGTCGGGAATCTGAGATGCGAACGGATCGTCTCCAATTCCAGTGACAACGGATGTAACATCGATCTGAATTGATTTTGTATCCCAGAAACCATAAGGATCCTGTACTTTTAGAGAAAATCCTGCCGGCCCTGTATATGTGGCTGGTGAAGGTATCAGAATAAGTTCAGAGCCATTTTGTGTCACTTCAAGATGATTTACTTGAGATATTTCAAGTTTTAATTCCCAAAGCTCATTATCCCGGTCAGAAAGAAAATCCTGAAAAGGTACATAGGTTGACTGGTTTGTGAATATATCATCTGTTCCCCAGTCTATTTTCGGGAGGGCAACGGAAACCACCTCCGACATATTGGACTGATTTCCATATATATCAACAGCACAGACGCCATAGGCATACTGATCACCGGGTGTGATGTTCTGATCATCGGTGAATGTGGTATCCGGATGGGTTACGGTTGCGTGATATTTTAAATCGGTTGTGCTGTTAACTCCGCGGTAAACACGATATTGTGCAATATCAGGTTCCCCGTTTGCGAGCCATACCAAAGTTAATGAGCTGGTCTGAGCAAATAGCTGATTTAGTCCAAAAAGGATTAAGAGAGCGGATAGTAAAATTTTGTATTTCATCTGATTCTCCGACGGTTATATTCATCATTTTGTGTTCAGGTATTTTCACATCAAAGGATGCAACCTGTCATCTACTATCTCAAACATTGTGCCAGTTTGGAAACTGGGAGAACCGGATGATGAAAAGCTTGAGAATCACACCAGCTAAATATAGAAATAACAATAATATAATGAATTCAATTATTTAATCAGTTACATTTCAGGATTAGAATACCGAAAAAATCTACAACTGATGAGAATTGAAATAAAATAAAATGTGGTAATTGATTGATATTGCAAGATTTGTCTATTCTAATTGTGATATAATTTGTTAGAACAAAAAATACCCTGGAAGCCATCTAAGTTTAAAAAATATAATATTTTATGTGTAATTTTACTTGGGTGGGAGAGTAAAAAAAAGAAATCAGGCGGGAAACGAGAAAAAATTTCACAGTCCGGCATGAATTTATTCTTTAATCCAAATCGCCGGATGAGGATCTTCATACGATAACATTTAGAGAGTCAATTAAATATAGAGCTCTTTATGGTGACTTTTTTAATTTCATGACCAATTTTAATAGTGAAACTGTGGTTTCCATTCATTGATCCCCTCTGACAAAAGAGCGAATAAATGCCAAACACTGTTATAAGGGTCAAAAGGGCCGAAAATGGCATGAGCAACCCTATAAATACTTCCGTCACCTGACTTTGCAAATGTTGAAACACCTGGCATCCATCCGACTTCGGATTTAAAACCCATGTCATCGATGAATGTTGAATCTTCCCCGGAGTACATTTCAAATTTCCAGCCTCTTTCGCGCGCGAAATTTTGCTGAACCAATGGCCCGTCCGGGGAGACTACGGCAAAAGCGGTCCTGTTTTTAAGATGATCCAATAGACCGTTAAATCCGTCAGCCCAGAGGGTGCAATATTTGCAGCCGATTCCCATATTATGGATAATGATCAAATCTTTTTTTCCATTGAACAGGGAGGATAAGCTGACCGGACCCTTGATACCTTTCAGCATATAATCATCAATTTTTTCCCGGGGTGATTCGCGTTTTAGTTTTGCCAAAAGTTTCTGTTTTTCCATTATTTCCGATTCAAGGGTCAGTATATCAGAATTTGATTTCATGATTAAAGTTACCTCCTTTTAAAGATTGGAAAACGGAATACCGGGTTTAACTTAAATCATGGAAAATATATTCTGGACTGATTTTTTATTAAAATTAAACATTTGGAGGAAGCGGATGTGGTTTTTGTAATTTATAACCAGGGAATTTTAGACAGATCGACATTGCCTCCGGTCAAAATGATTCCGGTTCGTTTATTTCTGAATTTATCCGGATTCGCAAGGACTGCGGCCAACGGCACCGCGGAAGACGGTTCGATGATTATCTTCAGACGCTCCCAGGTGAGCTGCATGGCGATAATGATGTCCTGTTCATCGACGGTAATGATTTCGGAAACGTATTTTTGAATAATGGGGAAGGTAAGGGATCCCAGAGAAGTACGCAGGCCATCGGCGATGGTATCGGGATTGACCACGGGAATAATTTTTCCGGCTTTCAGAGACCGGAACGCGTCATCCGCCTGTGACGGCTCCGCGGCAATCACCGATGTCCCGGGGAAAAGTGCGGATGTCGTCAAGCATGTCCCGCTCAGCAAGCCTCCTCCCCCGACCGGGGTGACAACAATATCCAGCTCACCGGTTTCTTCCAGAAGTTCCAATACCGACGTTCCCTGACCGGCAATTACTTTTGGGTTATTATAAGGATGAATAAACCCGGCGCCGGTTCTTTTTACAACATCGTCAAGTGTCTTTTCGCGGGCCTGTAAGGTTGGCTCGCAAAATATGATTTCCGCTCCGTATCCTGCAACGGCATCCTTTTTGACCTGAGGGGCATTTTCGGGCATGACGACAAATGCTTTTATCCCGCGCCATTTAGCCGCCAGGGCGATGGCCGCGGCATGATTCCCCGATGAATGGGTCGTGACTCCGGCGGATGCTTCATCCTGAGTGAGTGATAACACCGCGTTGCAGGCTCCGCGGATTTTGAATGCTCCGGCTTTTTGGAAATTTTCACATTTGAAGTAAATATCCGCGCCGGTAATTTGGTTCAGATTTTCAGATGTCAGTACGGGAGTACGATGTATAAAAGGTTTGATTATTTTATGCGCCTGTTGAATATCGGATAAGGTCGGAAACTGCATCTCTATTCTTCCTTTAAGGATTATGCCGGACTTTTATTAAGAGACAGGTAAAATATTCTAATTGTTAAACTTCAAATAAGATAAATCATTCGTCTGTATTTTGCATATAAAAATTGCCGTGTTTGAATTCGTTCATTTCGGACAACAGGCAGCATGCGGATTATCGGTGGGGGTGAGACTGAAGTATTTGTATCGCTTTTTCCCTGATTTCTGTCAGGGATGCCGGTTTTGCTATAAATGGCAGATTATTTTCTTCAAGAAACCGGCTATGATCAGGAGAGGATAAGGATGTAATGAACAAGATGTTCTTTTTAATTTCAGGATCCTGTTTGATTGCTTTTTCGTAAAACTCGATACCGCTCATAATCGGCATATCGATATCGGTGATAATCAAATCATAATAATTGTTCGTGGTTTTGTAAAATCCCGTTTCGCCGTTCTCCGCCGTTTCGGTGATGCCTTCCTGTTCAAATAAGCTTTCCAGTAACTCCAGGATTGCGTGCGAATCATCAAGAATGAGTATATTTGGTTTCCAAATTTGAGGGAGTTTTCTCAGTTGCTTCAAATATTTTTGTCCTTCGGGTATTGAGTCAAACAGTTTTTCCGTTTCTGATTTATGTTTTTGGATTATTGATACCGCCCGCTGGAAATCACGGGATTCATTTTTTAACATATTTACTACATATAAAAATAGTTCATTCCACTCAGAAAATTCAATGGTTGCGATACATTCAAGTATATCATCTTTTGTCAGTTTACCTGTCCTCAGAAGTAGTTTGTTTTTATTAATCGGATCTTCCACGTTTTTCTTTGTCTGCTCGTCAATTCGAATATCTGAAATATATTCCACTGACTCATTTCCGAGCAGGCGTGAGGCCGACATCATAGTATGTCTATGCCATAACTCATCCCTGGAGAGTAGGGTTAATTGTTCTGAAAGTATTTCATCGTCCTTAAAGTAATTCGCCGCATCGCGGTAGAGCTCAAAAGCGTGATTCTCAATTGATACCAGCCAATCCACAAGATTTTTCAATTTGTTCTCTGCATTTGGTTCAAATAGTTTATTTATATTCGTATGAAATTCAGTTCAACAAAGTTTCACTTTCTTAAAGTATCATTCACCGGAGATTCAACTTTAACCGGCTCAATCTTTTTTCAAATATGCTTTGGCGGCGCTTAAAAGGATTTCAGGTTTAATCCTGACGCGATGATCGGGATTTACATATTCGAATTTGATAAGACCATCCGTTCCGATGATAAAAACGGCGGGAACGGGTAAAATATGATGATTTTCTCCGGAAGCCGCCTCTATATCCATTTCATGCGATTTATACATAGCCACTTTCTCATCATCAAGTTTGTAGGCAACACCAAAGGCCTTGGCGCTTTTTAACTTGCTGTCTGAAAGCAGTTTGTAAGTTAACCGGTGGCGATTGACACTTTCAGAAAGTTTTTCCGGCCGATCGGCACTGATCCCGATGATCTGGTATCCTAAATTTATTAAATCCTGCTCAATGTCCTGCAGTTGACCCAACTGCAAATTACAATACGGTCACCAACCGCCGCGGTAGATAATCAAAATGGTCGGTGTTTTTGAAACTGATTTTGTTAAGTCATAAGAACTGCCATCCAGGTCTTTAAGAACCAGATTCGGTATCTGACTGCCGACAAGCAGCGGGCAGATCTCAGTCGGCGAAGACGCGATTTGTCGCGATCCTTGTGAGACGCTTGAAATTGGGAATAAGAGCAAAATCAAAGGTATGATTAGTACTGCATATTTGGTTAATATAATGTTCATTGATTCCCCCCGGTTTTATTTATAAAGTAAAATTCTTTAATTCGGAAATCTATCCCGCCTGATCCAGGCAGACGATCTCTTTTAAGGCCTCCGTTCTAATTGAGCCGTTGTAAAGCGCGCTTCCAAACATGATCGAGTCGGCGTCGGATTCCCGGATACGTTTAATGTCATTTGTTTGGCTGAAATCAGAATTTATAATTAATTTAATTTCCGGAAATTGCCGTTTGATCTGAAGGCAAATGTCTGAAATACTCTGATTAAACTGAAAGTCCCTGTTTGACAAGGTGCAGATGAATTCTCTGACACCGGCTTGATAGAATCCGCCTATAAATTGAAGGACATCAGAATCCGGTAAACTGGATTGATTCGCCATTTCGGCTTCGATGATAATATTTGACGCTCCAAATTTGGTAAGCCATGAGCGTACCAGGATTTTCCTTCGGTCGGCGATATTACCGGCGGATATTTTATCCGCTCCGCATTCAAGGGCTGTCCGGACATCATCGGTGGATTCGACTCCTCCGGCTAAAATGACGTTCGCGCCGGGAAGTTCGGAAAGACGCTCAAGCGTCTGCCAATTGACAAGAGTTTTTTGCAGCACTCCGTCAAGATCAAACATATAGAATCTATAAACTCCCAAATCCATAAAATACCGGGCGACCGATACCGGATCTTCAGTATAGATATTTTTTTCGAATTCATCGTCGGAACTCAATTTACGGCATTTCCCGCCGGTTACTTCTATGATGGGTACGATAGATTTCATGAAAAGATGATCCTTAAAATTTTATCTGGCGTCAATTACAGTTTTTGTTTCTGTCGATTAAAAATTTAAAAACTTACAATAATTTTTATTTTATGATTCAAAAACATCTTTAAATGTTAATAACCTTTTCGATACCGCGGGGTGAGAATAATTTAGACCGTCAAATCCTCTTCCGCCGATAAACAATTTTATGCTGAAACGGTCGCATAAGTCGCAGATGTTATCAAATTCGGCCTGGGTACGCCCGGGATCTTCAAAATAGGTGCTGGAAATGTACATTCGCTCAGGCGCGAAATGTTCAAATATGTGTTCCAAACGCGTCTGTGGCGTTTTTTGTCCGCTAAAAAGCACTTTGAAACCGCGTAGTTCCAATATATGATCGACCATTTTCAGCGCGATATCATGAAGTTCAAGATCGAAGTTCATGCACATTGCCATCCCGACCCTTTTTTGTGGCATTCGAATAATTCCCTGCAGACGAATGAGACTGTCTTTTATAGTCTGAGACGCGAAATGTTCCTCCGTGATCGAGATGATCTCTTTTTCCCACAGGTCACCAATTTGATAGAGAAGTGGGGTGACCAGCCGGTCATAAATTTCATATAACGGATATTGCGCAAGATATAAGCCGTTCAATACCTGTTGTACACGGCTCCGGTTACAGTTTAACGCCTGCTGTAGTGTGTAGGCAATAAGATAGTCGAAATCATGATGAAAAATATGGTAACTGATCTGTAAATCTTCTTCTTTTTCAATAGGAATGACCTGAATTTTTGATGAATATTTATTATTCTCGTCAATAAATTTTTTCAAATGTTCAATTAAAAATTTCCGGTGACCGCCTGCTGTCTTGACACACTCCAGCTTACCTGATTCCGTCCATCGTTTGATGGAGGATACATTTACACCGAGCAGGACTGCTGCCTCCTCCGTACTAAAATATTGTATTTTTCCTTTCATCGCTACCTCCCTATGAACAGAGCCGGCTTAAAATACAATCTCCCGGATGATTAAATTAGTTGTACCCAATAAAAAACGCTTATTTCGCTCATAAAATGAATTTAAGCTGAAAATATTGAAAGAACAACAGAAAATGAATAAAATCACCATCTCCCGGCTTTAGTATATCTAAACGGTTCTCTATAATGAAAAAAATATATTAAAAATTCCGGAATTATTTTTAGATGTATGAAGTTATTTAAAACAAAATGAGCGATATGAGCGAAATAATTTTGATTTGGACAAAAAGTATAACTCGAGGCGATAACCTATACAAAGCTGTTCGGATCAGTTAAATGAAAAATCTATGAATAGTTTAAAACAAGGCAGATCAGGGAGAAATAAATAATAGTGATGAAAGCAGAATATCTGATTTTTAATTTACTGATTGTTTCGGGCCCGGTTGTTCTGAGTTTTGACCGCAGAGTCAATTTCTATGGATTGTGGGCGAAAGCATTGACGGCATCGATAATCACGCTTGTGCCGTTTGTCATATGGGATATACTGGTTGCCGGAAAACACTGGTGGTTTAATGATGCCTATATAACGGGAATCAGGATTGCGGGACTACCTGTCGAAGAACTGATGTTTTTTGTGACCGTTCCATTTGCCTGCATTTTCATCTGGGAAGTTCTCGGCGCGTATGTTTCTGATTACAGAATAGAAAAAGCAGCCCTGTTTAGATTTATCCTGTATTTTTTGTTATTTCCGGCCGCCTTTTATTTGTTGAACGGCAAAATATACACGGCGCTTGTCCTTACTGCCATCAGTCTGACGGCGTTGCTGGACAGGATTCTCCAAACGGATATTTTTACCAGATCGAGAACATATCTGCAGTTTATGCTTGTTACATTCTTAATTTTAATATTTAACGGATATCTTACCTCGAGACCAATCGTATTGTATGATCCCGTTTATCAAATCAACTTTAGAATTATGACGGTGCCTTTGGAAGATTTCTTTTACGGATATGCTCATGTTTTCTCATCGGTCATAGTTTATTTGAAACTGAAAGGAGATATCCGTGGCTAAACGAGTGACAGTGATAGGAGCCGGCTTGGGAGGCTTATCGGCAGCGATTCGTCTTGCAAGCATGGGTTTTAAAGTAACTGTTTTTGAAAAAAACGAGAAACCCGGCGGCAAGATGAATGAAATAATAAATCATGCATATCGTTTTGACACGGGGCCATCCCTGCTTACCATGCCGTTTGTGATTGATGAGTTGTTTGAATACGCCGGTTTTAAACGCTCTGATTTTCTTGAATTCAAACCTGTTGATCCGGTGTGCCGCTACTTTTTTAACGATGGCAGTACGTTTGATACCTTTAATAATCCTGAGGAAATGATCTTTTCTCTCGCGGGCTTCGCGCCGGAGGAAGTTGAAAATTATCAAAAATTCATGGCTTATTCCCGTGATCTTTATAAAATAGCCGGTCACCTGTTTTTGACCACACCTATTCATGAGAAAGCTAAAATGTTCAGGCCGGGTATCTTCTCCCTCATCGCGGGGATACATAAAATAGATCCATTCCGCACAGTCCACCAGGGAGTATCCGGTTTTTTTAATGACAAGCGTCTCATTCAGTTATTTGACCGTTACGCGACGTACAACGGATCAGATCCCTACAGGGCGCCGGCTACGCTTAATATGATTCCTTATCTGGAAACTCATCCGGGGGCTTTCTATATAAGCGGAGGGATGTACCGGCTGGTTGACACAATGGTAAAAATCGCGGAAACACTCCAAATCGATATCCGGACTTCCACAATTGTAGAACAGATTATACATAAGAACAAAAAGGTGGAAGCGGTGAGTATCGACGGGCATGAATTGAAAACAGATTATGTGGTATGCAACGCCGACGTTGTTTCCGCTTATACCGGATTGATAGACGGTTTGCCCAAAAAAACAAAACGTTACCAGAAACTGGAACCATCGCTTTCCGGGATGGTATTCCTGTGGGGAATTAAAGGGACTCATTCAGGGTTAAAACATCATAATATCCTTTTTAGCAAAAACTATAAAAAAGAATTCGCTCGTATATTTAATGATCTTCAACATCCCGATGACCCCACGGTTTATATTGCCATAACCAGTAAAACAGATCCGGAACACGCCCCGGAAAATGGTGAAAACTGGTTTGTACTTGTGAATATGCCTTATCTGGCTGTTCAAAATAAATGGACATCTGACATTGATTCGGTTCGAAAAACTATATTTAGAAAACTTGCTGAACACGGGATTGATGTAGCCGGTAAAATCGAAACAGAGAAGGTGCTCACCCCCGAAACTTTTCAAAATTTATATGGCGCGAACCGCGGTAGTATTTACGGGTTATCTTCAAATAGTCGGTTAAGCGCGTTCTTAAGACCGGCCAACCGAAGCCGTGAAATCGAAGGCCTGTATTTTGTCGGTGGATCCGCGCATCCGGGCGGCGGAATTCCGCTTGTCATTTTATCGGGAAAAATGACAGCTGACCTGGTCGGCGAAACGGTTAGCTTCACACAAAAAAACAGATATAAAGTAAAGGCTTAATGATGTTAAAAATAAAAGAGAGCACTCAATTACATAAACTAAAAGCAGTGGTGATAGGTTCGGGTTTTGGAGGTTTGGCTGAAGCAATTCGCTTGCAGGCCCGTGGTTTTGAAGTCACCATCATTGAGAAGCAGGATAAGGCAGGCGGCAAAGCTCATCAGATAAAAAAAGACGGGTATGTGTTTGATATGGGACCGTCACTCATCACAGCTCCGGATATCATAAAACGGGTTTTTGATGCGGCCGGAAAGCGGATGGAAGATTATATCGATCTGATCCGTCTCGATCCCGGTTACAGGATCTATTTTCATGACGGAACACATATTGATTACACCTCCGATTCACAAAGAATGAAAGAACAAATGCGCGCGTTCCATCCCGGCGACGCGGAAAACTATGATGAATTTATGGAACAGACGCGAAAGCTGTATCATGCGGTTATAACCGAAGGTATGGGTTCGACACCTTTTCATGATATAAAAAAGTTGATCCAGTTTTTACCGAGAGCCTTGAGATTAAGCGCGCTTACCCCGGCTTATAGCTTTGTGAAACGGTATTTTGATGACCCCAGACACCGGTTTACTTTTTCGTTTCATCCGCTTTTTATCGGTGGAAGTCCTTTTAAGATCCCTTCTGTCTATCTGATGATCCCCTACCTTGAAAAAACGGGTGGAATCTGGTTTGCCCGCGGAGGCATGTATCGTCTGGTAGAAGCCTTTGCCAAAGTATTTGTGGAAATCGGCGGAAAGCTGAAGACAGGGGTTCCGGTGGAAGAAATCATCACGGAAAACGGCAAGGCAAGAGGTGTCAGAACTTCGACTTCATTTTATGAAGCGGATGTGGTCATATCCAACGCGGATTTTGCGCATACTTATAAAGATTTAATCAAGTCTGAAGACCGTAAGAAATGGACGGATAGAAAAATCGATAGTTTAGATTATTCAATGAGCGCGTTTCTAATATATTTGGGAGTGAAAAAGCAGTATCCCAAATTACTCCATCATACACTGATTCTTTCAGAAAGATATAAAAAATTGGTCACTGATATTTTTGATAAAAAAATACTGCCGGATGATTTTTCAATGTACCTGCACGCGCCTACGCGTACCGATCCGTCAATGGCGCCCGATGGACATGAAAGTCTATATGTGCTCATACCCGTGGCCAATCTGAAGGGTAAGATTGACTGGGAGAGTGAAAAGAAAAAGTACGCGGATAAAGTCATTGATTTTCTGGAGAAGGATTTTGGGATGATTGATCTCAGGGAAAATATCGAAGTACAGGAGATTTTCACACCGGTTGATTTCAAAGAAAAACAAAATGCCTATCTCGGCAGCGCCTGGGGAGTGGAACCAAAGTTGATGCAAACCGCTTATTTCAGGCCGCACAACCGGAGCGAAGATATCAAAAATCTATATTTTGTTGGAGCAAGCACTCATCCGGGAGCGGGAGTTCCCGGCGTGTTGCTTACCGCGGAAACGACAGAAAATGTAATATTGTCAGATTTTGGATTGCAGCAATTTAATCTAAAGAGCGCCTGAACAAAAATGGGGGATGTATGGACCTTTTTAATGATAAATCAATGGAAGCCGCGTTTCGCTATGCCAGGGCGCAAACCGCCCATTATTCAAAAAGTTTTTATCTCTCGTCGGCAATGTTACCTAAGGAAAGGCGCTGGGCAACGTATGCTCTTTACGGTTTTTGCAGATACGCGGATAATATTATCGATAATCCGAGAAACAGGTCTGCCCAGGAGTTAATTGATGAAATCGATTATATGTCGAATGAGCTTGTCATCGCTTACCACAGATGGGAATCTGAACATCCGATTTTAAAACCTTTTATCTGGGTTGCTCAAAAACACGGAATACCCATTGAATATCCCCTCGATCTGTTGAAGGGGGTAAAAATGGATATTCAAAAAAACAGGTATGAAAATTTTGATGAATTGTATCTGTTCTGCTATCGTGTCGCTGGTGTTGTCGGCCTTATGATGACGCATGTTCTCGGATATAAATCAAAAGACGCTTTCTTCTATGCGGAAAAACTCGGGATAGCCATGCAGCTTACAAATATCCTGAGAGATGTGCAGGAAGACAAGAATATGAACCGCATTTATCTGCCTATGGATGAATTGGAAGCCCACGGCCTTGTCACGAAGGATGTGATGAATGAACGGATGAACGGTAAAATGAAAAAATTTATGCGCTTTCAGATTAAACGCGCGCTTCAGTATTATTCTGAAGCAAATCAGGGTATTCGTCTGCTCAACACAGAGACACAATTCGCGATTTACGCGGCAAGCAGAATTTATGAAGGCATCTTAAAGAAGATAGAAGCCCGGAATTATGATCCCTTTAAAGGACGGGTTTATGTAAAACAGGGAAAAAAATTCTTGATTTTGCTATTCGAAATAATAAAAACAAAAATCAATCAGTTAGGAGAATTAATTTTTCCTTCAGCTTATATGGCGGGAATGGATGATAAGGGCAAAGCATAGTATCTGGGCAGACAAGCTATTTGAAAAGTATTTGAATCGTCTATTAAAAAATCATTTTTATTCAATCAATGTGTTGTCAGAGTATCCGGTTATAAAAACCGATTTACCATTGATTATTATACCGAATCACAGTACCTGGTGGGATGGTTTTCTCATTTATCATTTAAATAAAAGAATTTTTGGCCGCCGGATGTTTGTGATGATGGAGGAGAAACAATTAAAAAAATTCCCTTTTTTTTCCAAACTTGGAGCTTTCGGTGTTAACGCGAAAAGTGTAAAAAGCATATTAAAATCCCTTAAGTACGCAAACAGCATTCTTAAAAACGCCGAAAGTATGCTCTGTGTTTTTCCCCAGGGAGTTCTGGAAAGATGGCACAAAAGACCCGTGAAGTATAAAAGGGGTATAGAGAAGATTGTTGAAAGCATGGAAGGAGATTCGGTTCTGCTTCCGCTGGGTATTCGCGCGGAATTTACCGGCGAGCAACGGCCTGAAATTTTTCTGAATTTCGGAAAATCAATGTTGGTGAATAAAACAAATTTTCCCGGTATTCAAGCGTTGGAATCACAACATGAACGGTTGTTGGATCAGCTTGAAAACAAAGTAAAAAATGGTGATAAAGGGGAAAAAATTTTTACGGGAAAAAAATCTCTGAGTGAAAGCAAATTAAAAAGATGATAGAGATATCCTTAATTCTGTTGGTATTAATGTTGATCGTTGCTATAGAAAACATAGTGAACGGACCTGATTTGCGAAAAAAGCAGGACGGGAAAGGTTTTCTGAAAGTTTCCATATTGATCCCGGCGCGTAATGAAGTAGATGTTCTGGAATCATGTCTCGAAAGTCTGGTTAAACAAAAATATGCAGATTTTGAAATTATTGTTTTGAATGATCAATCAACTGACAGCACAGGTGATGTGATAAAACAGTATGCCGGAATGTATCATACAGTACGCGGGGTTGAAGGAAGTCCGGTTCCTGACGGATGGATCGGAAAAAACTGGGCGTGCTGGCAGCTAAGCCTTGAAGCTTCGGGAGATATTTTATTTTTCACTGACGCGGACACTATTCACAGACCCGATTCCGTTTCTCACGCGGTAAGCTGGATGCAATCCCGACAGGCTGAGGCTTTTTCAGTTTTTCCCCAACAAATCACAGGGACGACGGCTGAAAAATTATTGGTGCCGTTGATAGATTTTATTCTCTATAGTCTTTTACCGCTTCGGCTGATATATAAATCATCTTTTCCTTCGCTGTCCGCCGCAAACGGGCAGCTGCTTGTTTTTACCAGGCGGGCGTACAACAGCATAGGAGGACATCAGGCGGTAAAAAATAAAATTGTGGAAGATGTGGAACTGTTCCGAAAGGCAAAATCAATAAAACTAAAAGCTATGACGGTAAGCGGAACCGGAGTCGTTTTCTGCAGAATGTACAGAGGGCAACGACAGTTAATGAACGGATTGACTAAGATTTTGTTTGGGTTGACAGGAAATAAAATCGTAGCGCTCCTGATTTTTACCGGGATCATGTTTATGGCAAATCTCTATCCGTTCGTTTATCTGTTAAGCCAGAATTTTACAGTCGCCTTATTCATCCCGGCAGGTATGGTTTTAATAATCAGGCTGATAGTGGCATTAAGGTACCGGCACCCGGCTTTTATTAGTGTTTTTGGACATCCGCTGGCGGTGACAATCATTATTTTCATGGCCTTTAATTCATTTCTAAAGACAAAATGGGGTCGTTTCGAGTGGAAGGATCGCGACATTGTTCTGAAAAAAATTAATCATTATCAGAATCATATTATAAAATGAAGAACTTAAAATATTTAATACTAATCATCCTTTTAATATCGTCAGCTCTGGCTGATGGTACCGGCCGAATCACCGGAAGGATTATCGATCGGCAGACTAAAGAACCGCTCGCGGGAGTGAATGTGAGTTTACTCCTGACAAGCCTGGGATCTTCATCCGGGGAGGATGGGCGGTTTTTGATAAGTAATGTGCCGGAAGGCACACATCGACTTGAGTTTACTTACGCGGGTTACCAAAAACGAGTCGTGTCTGATATTCCTGTTACCTCCGTTAAAGCCGCTATCGTAAATATACAGCTGATTGAGGAGATTTATGAAGGTGAAAAAATTATAGTGACAGCCGGTTATTTTTCGGAAGAAACGCAAGTTCAGCCGGGTGTCTTTTCATTGTCAAGAGAGGAAATCCGCAGATTTCCGGGGGGATTTGAAGATGTGGTTCGTACTGTTTCCACATTGCCCGGAGTCGCAATAAATGTAACAGGTGGGAGAAATGATCTCCTTGTGCGCGGCGGCGGGCCTTCTGAAAATCTGTATGTAATTAACAATATCGAAATACCAAATATAAATCATTTTGGCGGACAGGGAACCGGCAGCGGTTCTCTGAGCTTTCTAAATCTTGACTTTGTAAATAATGTCAGTTTTTCAACAGGTGGTTTTTCAGTGGACTACGGCGATAAAATGTCGTCTGTATTGGAATTGACTATGACTGAAGGGCGTTCAGACAGGATCGGCGGCAAACTTCTGCTATCCGCGACACAATTTGGTTTAAATGGCGAAGGGCCTTTGGGAAATAATGGTAATTTTATTGTATCCGCCCGGAAAAGTTACCTGGATCTGATTTTTAAAGCGGCCGGATTACCCTTTATTCCTGTTTATACGGACTATAATGTTTTGTTAAATTTTCAACCAACTAATCGGGACAGGATTGTGCTTTTGGGATTAGCCGCGGTGGACCGGGTGGAACGGGATCAGAGCTCTCAGGAAAATCGCGTAACGAACTCCGGCATCCTCGGAAACTCGCAGAATCAGTTTATCGCGGGAATGGATTACAGACACCTTTTGAACAGCGGCTATATAAATCTGACAACAAGCTGGAATTTGAATCAATTTCGTCTGAATCAGAAGGATGAAAATGAAATTGATTATTTTAACAGCAGGGCAGATGAACAAGAGCTGAATTTAAAGCTACAGCATTTTACGCTTATGAGTAAAAAACTGGGGATTAAGACCGGATTATCCCAAAAGTTTATTTTCAGTGACAATCAGTCTGTTTTTGCGGACAGCATTTTTGACAGAAACGGGAAAAAACTGCCGGTCGAAGCGATCGGTGTCAGTAAAGAAAATTTTCAAAATATCAGTGCATCCAAATCAGCGCTGTTTTTTGAAGCGGAATGGTTCGCGAATAAAAATGTGACCGTGAAGAGCGGATTTCGCGCGGATTACTTTTCCTTTCTTGAACAGCCCCTCTATATCGCGCCCAGAATGGCTTTGAAATATCAGATATCGCCCCGGTTTCAATTGAAGACAAGCGGAGGCGTTTACTATCAGTCCCCGTCCTATGTGTGGCTTGTGAATCGGGAGAACAGATACCTAAAAGCGCTTGAGAATAAAATGATTGTCGCGGGTTTTGATTATCTCCTTCGGGAAGATACCAGGGTGTCACTGGAGACCTATTATAAACGTTACGACAATTTGCCCTCAGGGGCTGCTGCCGGTCTGAATGATTACCTGGTAATAACCAACACGGGAACTTCTTACGGAGGGCGTGATGATGATTTCCAGTCCTTCGGTTATTTTCCTCTTAAATCATCCGGAGATGGTTACGCGTATGGATTCGAATGGCTGGTTCAGAAACGGTTTTCTGATATACCGCTTTATGGACAGATGAGTTTTTCGTATGCCAGGTCCGGGTATAAGGCAGAAAACGGTAAGATTTATCCCGGTCAGTACGATCAGCGGGTCATCTTCAATATATCAAGCGGTTATATATTTAATAAAAAGTGGGAGATGAGCGGAAAATTCAGATATTTTACCGGGATTCCCTATACGCCGGTTTACAGACCGTCAGAAAACAATATTCAACCCGGATCCGTTCAGAATTTACCGGATGAATATCTTTCGGGGAGACTTGCCCCGGCGCATCATCTGGACTTACGGGTTGACCGGTATTTTAACTTTCCCAAATGGATGTTGATAATATTCGTAGACATCCAAAATATCTATAACTTTAAAATTCCGTCCCCTCCGGAGTATGATTTTTGGGAAGATAAGATTGTCACCGCGTCGAACATTGGAATATTACCGTCAATTGGTATCAGCTTTGAGTATTAGATGTAGAGTGTTTTGCCATTATGCGAATTGAATAAAGAGTCAGAATGAAAGAAAAATCAATTTTATTGTCATTGGTATTTACCCACAAAGATTCCATAAAACTTCTGGTCCTATATGTATTAATGATCGCCGGAGGCATATGGCATCTTTTGGGATGGTTTCAACCGGTTATGCAAAATTCGGCATCACTGGCCATGGGATTGATCACGCTCTGGATTGTTTATGAATATTACGGGCTATACCAATCCGTGAAAAAGAATGACCGGGATAAAAGAAGTGATTTTTTTCGTTTACTTATATGGATCATGTCAGTTTTTATTATTTCTATTGCCATTGAAGAGATTGGCGTATCTACCGGTATGATTTTCGGCGAGTATAAATACGGGGAGACGCTCTTTCCGTTTTTTATAAATGTCCCGGTCGCGATCGGATTTTCCTGGATAAATCTTTTGCTCGGATCCATGGCGGTGGTCAGTGTGATAATTCCCGGATATTCCCGCGCGAATCCTGTTCTGATTTCTATAATGATCGCGGTATTGATGGTCGTGTTCGATTTTCTGATGGAGCCCGCGGCCATAAAACTGGGTTATTGGGAATGGAAAGATAGCATGATTCCGGTCTGGAATTATCTTTCCTGGTTTGTCTTTGGGTTTTTGTTTGCCTGGTCCGCCTTCGGAACAGGTATATTGAGACGGGGAATTCCCGGCATTACGATGCATGCCTGGTTCGCGCAATTAGCTTATTTTTTTATGGTTACCCTAAAATAAGGTCTTACGGATGAACACGCTTTCAGAGACATCAAGAAATTCGGGTGGTTTAATGATAGCTTTTGGGATCATTTTTACCTGGGGTATTAGTCTGATATATTTACTGTCTCTGCATATTAAATGGTCGATGTTTTTCTGGATTCCGCTGGTATTATGGCAGACTTTTTTCTATACCGGTTTGTTTATAACCGCTCATGACGCGATGCATGGCAGTGTATATCCGCGAAATAGAAAATTAAATGACGCCATAGGCGCCATGGCGGTTATGTTATATGCTTTGTTTTCATACAGGAAATTAAAGCAGAAGCACTCCGAACATCATCAGTTTCCGGGGACCCGGAAGGACCCTGATTTCCATGACGGGCATAAAAGAGGCATTGTAAGCTGGTATTTTCATTTTTTAAGAGGCTATATCGGCTGGACACAACTGACCGGAATGGCGGTTATTTTTAATATTCTTGAACATTTGTTCAATGTACCGGTTCTGAATTTGCTTGTTTTTTGGATTATACCGTCGCTTATGAGCACGGTTCAACTGTTTTATTTCGGCACCTATCTGCCGCACCGTGAAACGGAGATCGCCTTCGCGGACCGCCACCGGGCGAGAAGTAACGATTATCCGGTATTCTGGTCGTTTCTCACGTGTTATCATTTCGGATATCACTTGGAGCATCATCTTGTTCCGTCGGCTTCCTGGTGGAGATTGCCGGTGGTGAGGAATAAATTGAAAGATCGTTTATTGATGCAAAATAAGGATGAATAATGAAAAAAATTATTGTCATAGGAAGCGGATTTGGAGGTTTGGCCGCGGCCAACAGGCTTGCGTCCATGGGACATGAGGTTCATATTTTCGAAAAACGTGACCGTCTGGGCGGAAGGGCGTATCAGTATGAAATAAACGGTTTTAAGTTCGACGGCGGACCCACGGTGATAACAGCGCCGTATATTTTTGATGAAATTTTTGAAGCCGCCGGGAAAAAGCGTGATGATTATTTTAAGCTTGTGCCGCTCGATCCATTCTATCGTCTGTTCAATCACGAAGGACGTTCTTTTGATTATCGTCATCTTTTTGAAGACACGCTAAAGGAGATCGCCAAATGGAATCCCTCAGATCAGGAAGGATACCGAAAGCTACATAAACATACGCGCTCCATATTTGAATTTTTTCACCCCTATACCGATCAGCCATTCCTAAAATTGAGCGAGATGCTAAAAATTATGCCTCAGGTGATTCGATTGGAAGGGTACAGGGGCACCTACGGCTATGTCTCCAAATTTATCAAAAATGATTTTCTCAGAAGAGCGTTTTCATTCCATCCTCTTTTGATCGGCGGTAATCCGTTTGATACGCCGTCGCTATACACGCTCATCCTCCAGTTCGAAAAGGAGTGGGGCGTCCATTATGCCATTGGCGGAACCGGAGCGATCGTTGATGGGCTTGGCAGATTGTTTGCCGAATCAGGAGGAAAGGTCCGATTAAACACGGAAGTCAGTAAAATTCTTGTAAAGGGTCACCGTGTGACGGGGGTAAAATTAGCAGACGGGACCACACATGAGGGGGATATCATAGTCAGTAACGGAGATGTCGCGTTTACTTACAGAAATCTCATCGAAGAAAAATACCGTCGAAAATATTCCAACAAAAAAATAGAACGCATGGACTACAGCATGTCCCTGTTTGTAATCTATTTCGGGACGAAGAAAAGATATCTTGATTCCAAACTTCACCACCACAATATCATATTGAATAAAAGGTATAAAGGACTTCTCAAAGAAATTTTTAACGGTCATAAGATGCCGGAAGACTTTTCTCTCTATCTTCACATGCCGACGCTAACCGATCCGTCTATCGCTCCGGAGGGTTGTGAATCTTTTTATGTCCTTTCTCTGGTGCCCCACCTTGATTCCGGTGTGGACTGGAAGACGGCAGCCAAACCATATCGTGATAAGATTATGCAATTTCTTGAGGATAATTATTTGCCGGATTTACAAAATAATATTATCGCGGAACACTATATCGATCCTTTACATTTTCAGGACACACTCAACAGTTACAAAGGCGCGGCTTTTTCGGTAAAACCAAGTTTAATCCAGTCCGCGTATTTCAGGCCGCACAACCGGTCTGAAGATTTAGAAAATCTTTATTTCGTCGGCGCCGGCACTCACCCCGGAGCCGGAGTCCCGGCGGTGTTGTCTTCGGGAAAGATAACGGCAAATTTGATACAATCATCAAACGGGACGGGAAAAAATGACAGAATTCTTTGAGCTTGGATTTTCACAAACAAAAAATGAAATTCAACTGGACTCCATCCCGGTTAAAGGTGTGATTCCACCATGGCTGACGGGGACATTGATTCGCAACGGGCCCGGCACTTTTAATGTTGGAAATAGAAGTTACCGTCATTGGTTTGACGGTCTGGCAATGCTTCACAAATTTTCATTCAAAACCGGTGAAGTGTCCTATTCGAATAAGTTTCTAGAATGTAAGGCATATAACGAGGCAATGGAGAAGGGGAAGATATCGTATTCTGAATTTGCCACAGATCCCTGCCGTTCGCTGTTCGGAAAACTAACGGCGGTCTTTAATCAAAAAATCACCGACAGCGCCAAGGTCAATGTAGGGCAGATAGGGGAGCAGTTTTTGGCGCTTGGCGAAACTCCGATGCAGATCGAATTTGATCCGATCACCCTGGAATCGCTGGGTGTGTATAAATATGAAGAGAAATTTAAACAGCATATCACCACAGTTCACCCGCAATTCGATTTTAAAAGCGGTGAAGTGTACAATTTGGTAACACGATTTAACCGGATCAGCCACTACAGGATTAAACGGGTTTTGGATGGCCGTTCTGAGGTGGCGGCGGAGATACCTGTAAAAGAACCGGCTTATATACACAGTTTCGGTATGAGTGAAAAATATCTAATTCTGACCGAGTATCCTCTGGTGGTAAATCCGCTCAAATTATTGTTTCAGATCAAGCCGTTCATCGAGAATTTTATCTGGAAGCCCAAAAATGGCGCCCGCTTTCTTATCTTTGAAAAGAAAACAGGCAAATTAGCGGCTGAAGTCAAAACCGATGCCTTTTTCGCTTTTCATCATATCAACGCGTTCGATGATGGAGAGGATCTTGTCATCGATATTAACGCGTATCCCGATGCTGACATTATTCGCGCGTTTTATCTAAACAGATTGAAGGACAAAAAATCCCGTCTGCCATTCGGAGAATTCCGTCGTTATCACCTCAATCCGGCAAACGGAAGCATCCGATATGAAAAAATCTCCGATGAATGCATCGAACTGGCGAGGTACGATTATGAACGGCTGAATATGAATAAAGACTATCGGTATGTTTACGCCGTCAGCGTCAATAAAAAGGCGCCGGAGGGATTCTATAATCAGTTAGTAAAAATAGACATACACAATAAGAAATCTAAAAATTGGTTTACTGAACATTGCTACCCGGGAGAACCGGTATTTGTCGGCAGGCCCGGACGTACAGATGAGGATGACGGAGTAGTGCTTTCGGTGGTGCTAAATGAAAAAAAGGGAAACTCGTTTTTACTCATTCTTGACGCGGCTACATTCACAGAAATTGCCAGAGCAGAAATCCCACATCCCGTATTGTTCGGTTATCATGGAGAATTTTTTGATCAAATTTAATCTGAATTTAAAAACAACCATAACGATCTTTAATTTGCTTGCCGTGACTATCTTATTAGCCTCGGGAAACAAGGGGCATATCGGCGGTATGGTTTCCGATAAACGGACGCTGCAGCCGCTGGCCGGCGCGAATATAGTTATTGAAAGTATCGGCAGCGGGGCGGCATCCGATACTGACGGTCATTTTTCCATTTTAAATCTGGAACCCGGGAGCTACAATATCGATGTGTACTATCTCGGATACAAGACGCTTAAAAAGGGGAATGTGATCGTCAATCCAAACCGCACTACGGTTTTGGAACTGGTGATGGACGAAGATCTTCTCGAAAGCGAAACCATTGACGTAACGGCAAGCTATTTCGACAAGCCGAAAAACGCGGTTGTCAGCGCCCGTTCTATGGATTTTGAGGAAATCCGCCGCAGTCCTGGGGATGTTTTGGATATTCAGAGGGCGGTTCAAGCCCTGCCGGCGGTGGTATCGGGCAGTGATCAGCTTAATGAAATCATTATCCGCGGCGGTTATCCGGGTGAAAATCTGTTCATAATGGATAATATCGAAATTCCCAATCCGAATCATTTTGCGATCCAGGGAGCCGGGGGCGGGCCGATTAACATGCTCAACAGCTATATGGTTCGTAATGTGGATTTCTATGCGGGTGCATTTTCCGCGAAATATGGGGATAAGGCCTCATCTGTCATGGATATATCCCTTCGAAACGGATCCACCGAGCGGTTTCGGGCTGAAGGCAGTCTGGGAATGGCCGGTGTAGGCGGTCTTATCGAAGGACCGGTCTCGGACGTGGGTAGTTATATTTTTTCAGCCAGAAAAAGTTATCTTGATCTAATCATTTCTTCAACCGGTCTGACGGCGGTTCCTCATTACTACAATCTACAGGGGAAAATGACACTGAATCTGAATCCAAAGAACACTTTATTTTTTAATGCTGTATATGGACGTGACAGGATAAATATTGAAGATGAGGAAGAAGCCGGCTATGGACGCGGCGCGGAAAATGTAAATACACATAACAGCCAGACAATTGCCGGTCTGACTCTCCGAACTTTCTGGGCGAAAAAGCTATATTCCTTCACTACATTATCGGCGGTTCAAAATGACTATGATGTGGATGTGTATGAGTTCAGACCGGAAAGACACACGTATTTCACCAATCGTTCAAAGGAAACAGAATACACCTTCAAGTCAGATTTTGTATATCAATTGAGTAAACATATTGAGTTTGATTTCGGCGCCTCGGTTAAGCAGCTTACTTTTGATTATGATGTCTGGTCGGAAGCGGATACTCTGTTTCTTTATGACCCGGGAACATCAAATTCTGATTCAGCAATCGGTATTTTTAGGGCATATCCGGAATATTTAATCGATCAAAATGAGAAAACTTATAAAAGCGCGGGATATTTACAGGCATCCGTGGATTTACTAAAAAAATTCCGTTTAACGGGCGGTCTGCGTTATGATTATTTTGATTATAATAATTTTAGCTCAGTCAGCCCGCGTACAGGTTTGTCTTATTTTTTTAGTCCTAAAACCACATTCAATCTGGCTTACGGCAAACATTTTCAGTCACCTGCCTATGTTGAACTTGCCGCGAACATTAATAATAACAAATTAAAAAGCAAATACACCGATCAGTATGTGATTGGCATTGAACATCTTTTCCGGGATGATATGAAACTTGTGGTCGAGGCTTATTATAAAACTTACAATGATCTGGCAGTAAAGAAAACTTTGACGACACCCGATCCATATGATTATGATGACGGTACCTATCTCAACGCCGGGAAAGGCGATTCAAAAGGCATTGAATTTTTCTTTCAGAAAAAACTGACCCGCAGTTTCTCAACCATTATTAGTTATTCCCACTCCATTTCACAGGCGGAAGATCCAAGGTACGGTACAAAATTTGACTGGGATTACGATTACAGAAATGTATTCACATTTATTGCCGGGTACAAATTCCGGTGGATGAATGATAAATGGTACCGCGATCTAAAAAATAAATGGTGGTTCCACAGTTTTTCATGGCTGCCGATCGCTCCGGCTGATGAATTGGAAATCAGTATGAAATTCAGATATCTGGGCGGCCGTCCTTATACACCACCTGTCTATCATCCGGAACTGCAGGAATGGGTGGTGGAAGAACAACAGATTCTCAATCCGGAGCGGTATCCTGAATATCATCGTCTGGATTTGCGAATCGACCGCCGGTTTATTTTCAATTCCTGGAATCTGGTTGTATTTTTTGATATCATGAATATTTACGGACGGGATAATATCTGGAGTTATCAGTATAATGACGATGGCACCAGAGAACGGGTGCTTCAGTATGAAACCTTGCCGATCGGCGGTGTTTCCATCGAATTTTAATTTCGAATTGATACGCGTAATGTATCCGATGTTGCAATGTGATCCGGAACTTTTATAGGTTTTATTCGTGTTGTAGTTTTTAAACATCTTGTCAAATTCTGAAACGGGACAATAAAATGGCTTCATCAGAAAACGGTATCTGGAATGAATCATTCAGAGTAAGGGCCTATGAAGTGGACCCGACCGGCAGAGCGACGATTCAATCCATCTGCAATTATTTTCAGGAAACAGCCGGAAATCACGCGTCGGACCTGGGGGTGTCGGTCGATACCCTGATCAAAAAAGGTTTGACCTGGGTGTTGTCAAGACTGCATGTACAAGTAACCAAATATCCATTCTGGCGGCAGGATGTGCGTCTGGAAACCTGGCCTTCGGGTTTGGACCATTTGTATGCCACACGCGATTTTAAATTATTCAACGAAGCCGGTCAGCTGATCAGTATAGGGACCAGTTCGTGGATGCTGCTTGATATAGCCGCGCGAAAACCGATCCGGATGCCTGATTTTATGAAGGAGATCAGAAAAAACACCGGCGGAAGGGCTTTGCCGGATGATTTTGACAAATTACCCCAAATGGAACGGACAGATCATGAAACCCTGTTTAATGTCAGGTTGAGTGATTTGGATATGAATCAGCATGTAAACAATGTAAACTATATTGAGTGGGGACTTGAATCGGTTCCCACAGAGTTCCGGGACGCGCATCATCTTGCCGGCATGGAAGTGAGCTTTCGCGCTGAAAGCGTTTATGGTGACCGGGTGATATCCAAAAGTGAAATACGTGATGAGAACACCTTGATTCACCGGCTGATTCGTGAAGGGGATGAAAGGGAACTGGCACAGATGCGTACCAAATGGATCAAAAAATAGATAAAAAAAATCCCCCGTGGGTTATTTTATCCATGGGGGATTTAAATGTGTAAAATCTGTCAGATTAAATTGAGCGCCTGATCAAGGTCTGCCATAATTTCTTCCATATCTTCCACACCAACCGAAAGCCGCACGAGTCCGTCTGTAATACCAGCCTGCATCCTTAGTTCGGGAGACATCCCCGCGTGTGTCATGGAAGCCGGATGTTGGATAAGTGTTTCTACGCCGCCGAGACTCACAGCCAACTGGCATAAATGTACATTATTCATAACCGTTTTTCCGCCTTCAATCCCGCCGGTAACTTCAAAACTTATCATCGCGCTGAAATCACTCATCTGCTTCTTTGCGAGTTCATGCTGCGGATGGGATTTTAATCCGGGATACAAAACTTTTTGCACCTTGGGGTGAGATTCTAAAAATTCGGCAATACCGCGCGCGTTCCTTGAATGATGTTCCATACGCATGGCGAGTGTCTTGATGCCCCGGTGAACGAGAAAAGAATTCATTGGATCCAGCACGCCGCCGGTAAGATTGAGTGTTCCCCTAAGTTTTAGATAGCTTTCTTCGGTATTGGTGACGATCATACCCGCCACCACGTCGGCGTGGCCATTCAGAAATTTGGTCATGCTGTGCACAACGATATTAACTCCGTGTTTCAGGGGTTTTTGCAAAATAGGGCTGGCGAATGTGTTATCTACTACATGCAACGCGTTTATTTTACGGGCGATTTCGCTGATTCCGGCCAGATCCGAGACACAAAGAGTGGGGTTGCCCGGGGTTTCGATATATATCATCTTTGTGTTTGGTTTTACCGCGGCTTCCACAAGAGAAAGATCACTGGAATCAACGAAAGATGTCTCCACCCCAAATTTCTCGAAAAGTGTACTCAGGAGTGTTGTTGTAGGGCCGTAAACCGATTCTGAGCAGATAACATGGTCGCCTTTTTGTAGATAGGCCGCGAAGACCGTGTGGATAGCCGCCATCCCGCTGGCGCAGGCAAGCCCTTTATGTCCCTGCTCAAGCTGAGCGACAGCATTCTCAAGCGCTTCGACAGTCGGATTGCTCATACGCGTGTAGATATAGCCTTCTTCTTTTTTTGCAAATAACGCCGCGCCGTGATCGGTGTTTTTAAATTTAAAAGTGGATGTCTGATAAATCGGTGTCGCTACCGCGAGATGTTCATTGTCGGTCATGCCGGCATGAACGCTTTTAGTGGCGTCGGTGTAATTCATGTCAGTTTTCAAAATGTCTCCTCAATATTTCAAGGTTCGAAGTTATAATTTTGTCGCCTCTAATATAAGGAATAAATTCACTTAATATAAACCTTTTTCAGGAATGAAAAAGTAGGAAGTAAGAATTAAGAAAAAAGAAAAAAGAAAAAAGAATTAAGAATTAAGAATAAAGATTTAAGAATTGGAAATGGGGGTATGGAGTGTGTGGCAGAATTGGAATAGGAAAAAAGATAAAATATGGCAGCGGCAAAGGAGTCAGTTAGCTACGGGACGTTTCAGTGGTATAGGAATCAGTATTCTTTTGCAAAAAGCAGTTGGTGTTCCGGCCGAGATCCTGTGTAAAGCATGGAGTAAAAATATTATATAGGTTGGAAATAAACAATTTTCAATAATTGGAATGTGGCGTTTTTTTGTATAATTATAAATGTTGATGCATATATAAAACATGGATATGTAAGTTACATAAATTCAATAATTTAATTAGTGGGGGGGTGTCTCCGATAATGGTTGCTTTTGTTTACGGCTCATTTTATATTAAAGCATTCATTTGTTGAATTTAAAGTCAATAATATTCACCTGTCTTTCATAGACCCATCCAAGATGGAGGATCGTTATGTCCAATGCCTTTTTCAAAGTACCCGTTCCATCTAATGAACCGGTCAAAAATTATGCTCCCGGTAGTCCGGAAAAAGCGGAATTGAAAAAAAAGCTTGCTGAATTAAAGTCAAAACAGATTGAAATACCGATTGTGATCGGCGGCAAGGAAATCAAAACCGGAAAAACGGCTGAAATTACCGCGCCCCATGATCATTCTCTCGTTCTGGGCAAATATCATAAAGCCGGCGCGGAAGAAGTGACTCTGGCGATAGATGCTGCTCTGAAAGCGCGTCAGGAATGGGCGGATATGCCCTGGGAACAACGGGTTTCCATATTTCTAAAAGCTGCAGAATTACTCGCGGGTCCGTGGCGTTCCACTATCAACGCCGCCACCATGCTTGGACAATCCAAAACCGTGTATCAGGCTGAAATTGATGCCGCTTGTGAGCTGATCGATTTCTGGAGATTCAACGCCTATTATATGAGTCAGTTAATGGCGGATCAGCCGGAATCCTCAGCGGGAATGTGGAACCGGATGGAATATCGTCCGCTGGAAGGATTTGTTTTTGCGATTACCCCATTTAATTTTACTTCAATCGCCGGTAATTTGCCGACCGCCCCTGCAATGGTTGGAAATGTTGCCTTATGGAAACCGGCGTCAAGCGCGGTTTATTCAGCATATTTTCTAATGAAATTGCTTGAAGAAGCCGGACTTCCAAAAGGAGTTATCAATTTTGTGCCGGGTTCAGGCGGACAAGTCGGAAATCCTGTGTTGGCGAGTCCCGATCTGGCTGGAATCCATTTCACAGGATCAACCGAAGTGTTCCAAAATATGTGGAAAACGATTGGAAATAATATTCATAAAGCAAAATACTATCCGCGTATTGTCGGTGAGACAGGCGGAAAAGACTTCATCTTTGCGCATAAAACAGCGGATGTAGATGGATTGGTAGTCGCGGCGCTCCGTGGCGCGTTTGAGTATCAGGGGCAAAAATGTTCGGCCGCTTCGCGGATGTACATTCCCAAATCTATCTGGGCAGATTTTAAGAAAAAGTATACATCTGAAGTTTCCAAAATAAAAATGGGTGATCCTGAAGATTTTACGAATTTTATGTGCGCCGTTATTGATAAAGGCGCATTTGAGAGTATCAAATCTTACGTTGATTTCGCCAGGGCATCATCGGAAGCTGAAATAATTACGGGCGGCGGATGCGATGATTCTAAAGGGTATTTTATTGAGCCTACCACAATCGTGACAACAAATCCAAAATTCAAATCAATGGAAGAAGAGATTTTTGGACCGGTGCTGACGATATATGTATATGAAGATAATAAATTCGATGAAGCGCTTGAATTGTGTGACAGTACATCAATGTACGCGTTAACCGGGGCGATTTGGTCGCAGGATAGGCAAATACTCATCAAAATGGCCGACAAATTAAGAAACGCGGCAGGAAACTTTTATGTAAATGATAAACCAACCGCGGCAGTGGTGGGACAACAACCATTCGGAGGCGGACGCGCCTCGGGTACCAACGATAAGGCCGGAAGCGCGATGAATATCTTACGCTGGATGACTGCCAGAACGATAAAAGAAACGTTTGTTCCGCCGCATGACTGGCGTTACCCGTTTTTGAATGAAAAATAAATAATCATTTTTGGAAAGGGGGCGAAAGCCCCTTTTTTTATTTGAAAACATCTCCCGTTTTTTAGTTTTGTGGACGGCCCGGTATTTAACCGGTATTGGTCATCGCCGGATTTGGGCTGAAGCCCGGGTTTTGTGTGGTTTATTGTTAACCCCGATCTGAAGATCGGGGCAATGGATTGTCATTAATTGTTTCCCCTGTCACCGCCGGTAAATTATACTGACATGAGTTTTAGCTCGTGGACTGCCCGGAATTTAACCGGTATTGGCCATCGCCGGATTTGGGCTGAAACATGGATTTAGATTGTTTCATTTGTTTGAGACCGCCTCATATTTGATTTGATTACAATGCCGATTTTCAGTTTTGTAAATGTTTGCGGATAAAAAAATCAATAATTAAAATGATTGAATTTTTTGTTTTAATATATTAATTTGTTACAGTAACTATAACATATAGGAATTATGTCAGCTTCAACCAAAATGTCAACCGCCGTAAAAGCATTGTGTTTTTTGGCCGGATCTCCGGATCAACCGAAGACAAGCGGTGAAATTGCGTCAGATATCGGTGTGAATGCTTCCAAACTCAGAAGGATACTCTCCATGCTTGTCAAAAGCGGGATTGTAGAGAGCACACAGGGAACGACCGGCGGATTTATTATCATAAAGGATATGAGAAGAATTCATCTGCAGGAGGTTTACTGTGCGGTTGAAGACCAAAAAGCATTTCATCTGGATGTCACAAATAGTAACGGGAAACAGGGGGAGGAGTCGGCAAAAGTGAATCAATTTTTTCTGAATCTCTTTTCTGAGATACAGATTGATATTGAAAATAAAATGCGCAATATATCCCTTCACGATATTGTTGAGTCGGGTAAGTAATCATTGCCGGGAAGGCATAATAACATAAATATAAATCATCCTAAAATGTAAAAGGAGAGGTGTGTTATGGAATTCTTGAAAGTTTTGGGGATCAAAGATAAAAACTTTGGTTCGTCAACCGGCTTAGAATGGAATGAAACTACGGATCAGGGTGAGCTAAAAATACATTCACCGGCAACGGGAGAATACATCGCCTCGGTCTATCAGGCATCTGAAAAGGATTACGATAAAATAGTAAAACAAGCCGAAGAATCATTTAGATACTGGCGTACCGTCCCGGCCCCGAAGCGCGGTGAGATTGTTCGTCAAATCGGTTTGAAGTTAAGAGAATATAAAGAACCTCTTGGCACACTGGTTTCGCTGGAGATGGGGAAATCCCTGCAGGAAGGTCTTGGTGAAGTGCAGGAAATGATTGACATCTGCGATTTCGCGGTGGGGCAGTCCCGTCAATTGTATGGTTTTACCATGCAGTCTGAACGACCGAATCACAGAATGTATGATCAGTATCACCCGCTGGGCATTGTGGTCACCATTTCAGCGTTTAATTTTCCGGTTGCGGTATGGTCCTGGAACGCGATGATTGCTGCTGTCGCGGGTGATGTGAACATCTGGAAACCGGCATCAAAAGTACCCCTGACCGCCATAGCGTGCCAGAACATTCTCAGCGATGTTCTGAAAGAGAACAATATTCCAGAAGGCATATTTAACCTGATAGTCGGAAAAGGATCAACAATCGGTGAAAAAATATTGTACGATAAACGAATCCCGCTTGTTTCTCTGACCGGATCTACCTCAGTCGGTCGGCATGCCGCCCAGGTTATATCAAAAAGACTGGGTCGCTATATTCTTGAATTAGGGGGCAATAACGCCATCATTTTAACACCGGATGCCGATTTAAAAATGGCCATGCCGGCAATAGTATTCGGGGCTGTCGGGACAGCAGGACAGCGCTGCACAAGCACCAGACGCCTCATTATTCATGAGTCGATCTATGATAAGGTCAGGGAATCATTGGTGAAAGCATATTCAGGATTAAGAATCGGCAATCCGCTGGATGCGGCTAATCATGTCGGTCCGCTAATCGATAAAAGCGCGGTGGAGACAATGCAGAGCGCGCTTGAAGAAGTCAAAAAAGCAGGCGGAAAGATTATATTTGGCGGTGAAGTGCTTTCAGGCAGCGGATACGAGTCCGGTTGTTATGTAAAACCCGCGATTGTCGAGGCGGAAAACCACTTTGTGATCGTTCAGGAAGAGACATTCGCCCCGATTCTTTATCTTATCAAATACAAAGGTGATGTAAATAATGCCATTGAACTACAAAACGGTGTTGTTCAGGGTCTCTCTTCAGCGATATTTACAAAAGATATGCGAGATGCCGAAACATTTTTATCGGCATGGGGATCGGATTGCGGTATCGCCAATGTCAATATCGGTACATCCGGCGCTGAAATCGGCGGCGCGTTTGGCGGTGAAAAAGAAACAGGAGGAGGCCGGGAATCGGGCTCCGACGCTTGGAAAGCCTATATGCGCAGACAAACCAATACCATCAATTACGGTACTGAGCTGCCATTAGCGCAAGGCATCAAATTCGATATTTAGAAAAGAAATACGAATAAATTATCACAACGCCTCATAGCCCGGATTATGAGGCGTTTTTTTATGATTCAGTAAACATTACCCTCATGATATTGTAAAATATTGAAGCATAGGTTATATTCTCCTTTTTTAAAATTAGAAGTCACCCGGGGGAAAATGACCACGTCAGAAGTTCTGAGCTACCGTAAACTAATCAGTTTTTGGCTTCCGCTTGCGGCAACCTGGCTTATGATGTCGGTCGAAGGGCCATTTCTGGCCGCGGTGATTGCCAGGCTCAATGATCCTAAATTTAATCTCGCTGCTTACGGTGTTGCTTATTCTTTTGCCCTTATTATCGAAGCGCCCGTTATCATGATGATGAGCGCCTCCACAGCGCTTGTAAAAGATTTTCAGTCCTTCAAAAAACTTAGAAACTTCACTTTCTATCTCAGTGGATTTATCACATTGTTTATGTTAATAATCGTGATTCCTGATATATTTTATTTCATAACGATAGATCTAATAGCTCTGCCGGAGAATGTGGCCCGCATAACCTATTATTCAACTCTGATTTTACTGCCCTGGCCCGGAGCAATCGGATACAGAAGATTTTATCAGGGGATTCTGATCCGTAATAAATTAACGAGACGTGTCGCCTACGGGACCATCATAAGATTGCTGGCCATGAGTGTTACCGCGATGTATTTGTATTGGGGTGAAGCAATCCCGGGAGCATATGTCGGCGCCGCCGCTCTCTCAGCAGGTGTTGTTCTGGAGGCGCTTGCGAGCCGCCTGATGGTTCACAATATCCTGAAAAAAATCATTTCGAAATCAGAGCCGGACGATAAACCGGTACAATATCTGTCCTATCGGTCAATTACAAAATTTTATTACCCGCTGGCGCTTACCTCAATCCTCGGATTGGGGGTCCATCCAATGGTGACATTTTTTGTGGGGCAGAGCCGGCATTCCATTGAATCTCTGGCAGTTCTCCCTGTGATTAACTCACTAGTTTTTATTTTCAGAAGTGTGGGGTTATCTTATCAGGAAGCGGGCATCGCGCTGATGGACGGATCAGCGGAAACTTACCAACGTGTTAGAAATTTCGCGATCATTCTGTTTGCCGCGGTGATCACCTTGCTGGGAATCATAGCTTATTCGCCCCTTGCTGAACTGTGGTACCGGGAAGTCTCGGGATTATCCCCGGTATTAACCGGTTTTGCCATTATACCGACACAAATATTAGCCATCATGCCCGGGCTTACGGTAATACTGTCTTTTCAGCGCGCGATTCTTGTTTACTCTGAGAAAACTACTCCCATCACCGGCGCCACGATGACAGAGGTGCTAAGTATTATTTGCGTACTCTTTATCCTGATCAAATTCTGCGATTTTATTGGGGCGACAGCAGTTGCCGTTGCTCTTCTCACCGGCAGATTAGGTGCAAATCTGGTTCTTATTCAGCCTTTCCGGATGGCGACCCGTAGACTTTTTAAAAGAACTTATCCTGTATAGGATTTATCGGATTGATGTTCATCCATCCTCTAAAAACATCTGCAATGGGTTCATTTCTCTTTGGTCACTAAAAATTAATTTTCTGGAAAAATGGATATCCTCTATTTATAATGTATATCATCTTGTCAAGGGGATAGCGTATGGCGGAAGTGATTTACAAAAAATTAGCAAATGGCGTGGTTGTAATAAACGGACCGGAGAGATTGACGTCGGATAGTTCTGATGATTATAAAAAACTCCTCAGCGCTCTTGTCGATGATGGAAATTTTAAAATCGTCATTGATCTTTCCGCAACGGTGTATATGGATTCACGCGGACTTGGAGCTATTGTCTCAAAGATATCGGTACTAAGATCCAATAATGGCGATATACGAATCACCGGTATAAATACACAGATCAGACAACTTCTTGAGATCACACATCTGAATCAAATTCTGAAATCTTATCCGGATCTGCATACCGCGGTAAATAGTTTTAAGGAATAATCATGACAAATACCGTCAGACGAACCGATATGTCCCTGTTTCATTATCTGGAACCGGATTACAGGCGTCCCGTTTATGAGATTCCTCCGGATGCAGAAAAAAAAATCAGGGAAAAACTAAATCTTCTCTATGGGTTGGATTGTGGTGACAAATGTTACAAAGAAATTGCCCGGACAATGAAAGTATATTATGCTCATAAGACGCCGGAAATGATAAAATTTGATGAATTATTTAACGCCGCGAATCGCCTAACAGAAAAAGACACCATTTTAATTACTTATGGGGATCTGATAGGCAGCACAAATGAGAAACCTCTGGAGACCATGGCGGAATTATGCAAAACCTATCTGGAAGGGGCGTTTAATACGATTCATATTCTACCGTTCTTCCCATATTCATCAGACCGCGGATTTGCCGTGATGGATTTTGAAGAAGTAGATCCGAATTTAGGGACCTGGGATGATATTCTGAACTTAAAAAAAGATTTTCGCCTGATGTTTGACGGTGTTCTTAATCATGTCTCGTCAAAAAGCCGCTGGTTTCAGGAGTTTTTGAATCAAAATCCTGATTATGAACACTTTTTTACAGTCTTTTCCACCAAGGACGAGCTTTCCCCGGATCATTTGAAAATAATTGTCCGGCCGAGAACTTCAGATATACTGACACCCTTTGATACATTAAACGGTAATCGATTAGTATGGACCACGTTTTCCACAGATCAGATTGATCTGAATTACAAAAATCCTAAAGTACTGATTAAAATGATAGAAATCCTTCTTACCTACGTGAGAAGAGGCGCGGATATTATTCGTCTGGATGCGGTGACATATCTCTGGGAGGAATTAGGAACGAGTTGTGTTCATCTGGAACAGAATCACATCACCATTAAATTATTCAGAACGATTCTTGATGCCGTCGCGCCGCATGTGACTCTTATAACTGAAACAAATGTACCACATGCGGATAATATTAAATATTTTGGATCCGGAAATGATGAAGCGCAGATGATATATAACTTTGCGCTTCCGCCTCTCGTACTGTATACATTTCAGACAGGGAACGCCTCCCGTCTTACTGAATGGGCTGCCGGTCTTGAAAAAATATCAGATACGGCTACCTATTTTAACTTTCTGGATTCACACGACGGAATAGGAGTAATGGCGGTAAGGGACATCCTTTCCAAAGATGAAATTGAGATGATGGCATTAAGGATTCTGGAGCATGGCGGATATATATCTTATAAGGATAACGGGGATGGCACAACGAGTCCGTACGAATTTAATATTACCTGGTTTAGCGCCATAAACAGGGAAGACACGGATGAACCGGTCGATTTACAGGTTAAACGCTATCTCGCTTCAAGATCGATCGCCCTTGTATTAAGAGGCATCCCCGGAGTGTATCTGCATGGACTTTTGGGATCTAAGAATGACGCGGAACTTGTAATTGAACAGAATGAAACCCGCAGCATCAATCGTGAAAATATCAATAAGGAAGAATTAATCAAAGCCCTTGAAAATCACGATTCCACCACATTTAAAATATCATATAAACTTATACGCCTAATCCGGAAACGGGGTAATGAAAAAGTATTTCATCCTAATGCCCTGCAGAGAGTGCTTAATCTTTCTGACACTTTGTTTTGTGTGCTAAGGACATCATCGGACGGAAATGAGTGTTTACTCGCAATCACAAATATAACTAATAACTTACAATATCTTGAAATTGATATGAATCGGCTGGGTTTGACATCTAAAAAATGTTATGATATTCTTTCCAGAGTTGAATATCATTCACACCACGGCAAACTGAGCCTTCATATTGAACCGTATCAGGTGATCTGGATGAAGAGTGGAAAAGAATTAGCAGACCAGTCAAAATCCTAATTGCGGGAATAAATCCGACTATATAATACATTTATTTTATCCTCCCGAAAATTTAATATTAATAATTTTTGTTTTAGCTATGGACAGAAAACTTAACCGTAAACGATTAATAAGATAAATAACATGAATATTTTTACGACAATTTATCCGATCGTCTATAAAAGCTGTTAAACTATTGATAATAAATGATATACGATAAAAGAAGTATAATTATTTACACTTTTGCATATATAAAATATGTATTCATAAGTTAAATAGATACAGATATTTAGATGGTCTAAAAAAACCTATTATTCGTATTGCATTTATAAATTGGCCATACTATATTTTAGTTCGTTTATTCTTAATGGTTTATAAGCAAATTGGCAATGTCAGGAATTTTCGGAAAATCGGGTAAATATTTATTCTTAGAATATAATCTTCAGAAATAATTAAAAAAAGCGAGGAGGTTCAGATGGAGCGCACAAAGATTCTTATCATGGGTGCAGCCGGACGTGATTTTCATAATTTCAATACTTTTTTCAGAGATAATGAAATGTATGAAGTAGTTGCCTTTACTGCTACACAAATCCCGAATATCGATGATCGTAAATATCCTGCGCAACTGGCGGGTTCTTTATATCCTGACGGAATCAAAATTTATCCTGAGTCGGATCTGGTAAATCTGATCAGGGAGTTTGATGTGGATGAAGTGGTTTTCTCCTACAGTGATGTTCCGTATGACTACCTGATGAGCCGTTCTGCAATCGTAAACGCGGCAGGAGCTGATTTTAAGCTGATGGGTCCAAAGCATACTCAGATAAAAAGTACCAAACCGGTCGTCGCGGTTTGCGCGGTTCGCACGGGCTGCGGAAAAAGTCAGACAACCCGAAAAGTCGCTGAGATATTGCAGGCTGCCGGTAAAAAAGTTGTCGCTATACGCCATCCGATGCCGTACGGGAATTTAATTGAGCAAAAAGTACAACGATTTGCACAGCTATCTGACCTTGATAAACACAAATGCACGATTGAAGAGAGAGAAGAATACGAACCGCATATCGTCGCCGGGACCATCATCTACGCCGGTGTCGATTATGAAGCCATCCTTCGCGAAGCTGAAAAAGAAGCGGATATCATTCTTTGGGACGGCGGCAATAATGATCTTTCATTCTACAAACATGATATTCTGATAACCGTAGTTGATCCTCATCGGCCCGGTGATGAGTTATTCTATTATCCCGGCGAGGCAAATTTACGCGCGGCGGATGTAGTGGTAATCAATAAAATAGATTCCGCGGATTCAGAAAATATTCTGGAAGTCCGGCAAAATATTCAGGAAGTAAATCCGAATGCGGTTGTCATTGACGGAGCTTCCCCGATATTCGTTACGGATTATAAACAAATAAAAGGAAAGCGTGTCCTTGTTGTTGAGGACGGGCCGACCTTAACTCACGGCGAAATGACTTATGGCGCGGGTATTGTCGCGGCGGAAAAATTTGGAGCTGCCGAGCTTGTTGATCCTCGTCCTTACACTGTTGGCACGATTACCGAAACTTTTGAAAAATATCCGGAGATTGGTGATCTATTACCCGCAATGGGATATGGCGATCAGCAGATAAAAGATCTGGAAGAAACGATTAATAATACGGATTGTGATCTCGTCATCATAGGTACACCAATCGATCTGCGTAAGCTGGTAAAAATAAATAAACCTGCATTGCGTGTTACATATGAACTACAGGAAATCGGTAAACCCGATTTAAGCGACGTGTTGCAGAAATTACTCTAATATCCGTATTTTCAGTTATGATAAACACGAGTTCCTGCCTGTTTATGGTGGGAACTCTTTTATTTTTTGGAGAATGAATGGAAAAGAAAACTGTTGTAGTCGCGCTTGGGGGTAATGCTATCTCTCGTGAATTTGAAGAGGGGAATATCACACAGCAATTTGAAAACACGAGAAGAAGCCTTGTGAGTGTTATTGAGTTTTTGAAGCAGGGTTATAATGTTGTCATTACACATGGAAACGGCCCGCAGGTAGGAAACGCGTTGATTCGTGTTGAGGAAACGCGACACCTGGTTCCGCCGCTTCCTCTGGGAATCATCGTTGCGGATCTGGAAGGTGGCATGGGCTACATGATTGAGCAATGCCTGATGAACAAAATGCATGATCACGGTGTTGATCGAAAAGTCACTACCATCCTCACGCAGGTTATCGTGGATAAAGATGATCCTTCCATTCTTGATCCTACAAAATATGTTGGTCCATTCTACAAGAAAGAGCAGGTCGCGAATCTTGAAAAAGAACGCGGATGGACCATAAAAGAGGATAAGGGCAGGGGGTACCGCCGGGTTGTCTCTTCACCTGTGCCAAAAGGGATTGTTGAAAAAGACATTATTAAAATGATGGTAGATCAGGGAATCATTGTTATCGCGGCAGGCGGCGGGGGAATTCCGGTGTATTATGACGAACGGGGCTGGCTTGAAGGGGTTGACGGCGTAATTGATAAAGATTTGGCTTCCGCGGTTCTTGCCGCCGAAATCGGCGCCGAAAAACTGGTGATCCTAACCGGTGTTGACCGTGTCGCCATAAAATTCGGAACTCCCGAACAAGAAGATCTCTCTGACCTCACCGTAAGTGACGCAAAAAAATATCTTGAAGCAGGAGAATTTCCAAAAGGGAGCATGGGGCCGAAAATTAAAGCAGCGGTTGATTTTATAGAACAGGGCGGCTCAGAAGTGTTGATTACCTCAATAGAAAAGGTAAGTGATGCTCTGAAAGGAATATCCGGAACAAGAATTAAAGCCAATTGAGAGTTTAAATGGATTTCGGCCTGAAAAATTGATTTCATCAGAACAATTAGGTGTGTGTTTTTGTTTTACATATACGAGATAAATCCTTATATTTGAAAATAGACAATAATAAAATACACGGACTAAGATCAGTTAATTTTTCATAAATAAAATTTTAGGAGTTTTAGGATGAAAATTCATGAATATCAGGCCAAGGAAATCTTAAGAAAGTATAATGTGCCTGTACCCGAAGGATATGTCGCTTTTTCTCCGGATGAAGCTGTCCAGGCGGCTAAAAAGCTAGGTACAAAGGTAGTTGTTGTCAAAGCGCAGATTCATGCCGGCGGCCGTGGAAAAGGCGGTGGTGTAAAGCTTGCTAAAAGTCCTGATGAAGTGCGTGAACTTTCGAAGCAAATACTCGGTATGAACCTGATCACTCACCAGACCGGCCCTGAGGGAAAAGAAGTCAAGAAATTGTTGATTGAACAGGGAATGGACATTGCCCGTGAACTTTATCTTGGAATGGTTCTGGACAGAGCAACGTCCCGTTTTGTGATGATGGCAAGTACAGAAGGCGGTGTGGAAATTGAAAAAGTAGCCGCTGAAACTCCGGAAAGAATTTTAAAGGAATGGATTGATCCCCGTGTAGGTTTACAGCCGTTTCAGGCCAGAAAACTGGCATTTGGACTTGGGCTGGAGGGAAAGCAGGTAGGAAACGCCGTAAAATTTATGATGTCGCTTTATAACGCGTTCAAGGCAAATGATTGTTCACTGGCTGAAATAAATCCTTTGGTCATCACCGGTGAAGGGGATGTTATCGCGCTGGACGCCAAGATAAATTTTGATGACAGCTCCATGTATCGTCATAAAGAATTACTGGACTTAAGAGATCTTGATGAGGAAGAACCGCTGGAAGTGGAAGCCTCAAAGTATGATCTGAACTATATAAAGCTGGATGGCAATGTGGGTTGTATGGTTAATGGCGCCGGACTGGCCATGGCAACAATGGATATTATTAAACTAGCCGGCGGTGAACCTGCCAACTTTTTGGATGTTGGCGGCAGCGCGAATGTGGATACCGTCCGGAACGGTTTTAAGATCATATTAAGCGATAAAAATGTAAAAGCGATTCTGATTAATATCTTTGGCGGCATTGTCCGCTGTGACCGTGTCGCGCAGGGGGTAATTGAAGCGGTTAAATCAATTGATGTAAGTATTCCTGTTGTCGTTCGTCTTGAAGGTACTAACGCCAAGGAAGCCGGTGTGATGCTGGATAATTCAGGTCTTGATTTTGTGGTTGCAAAATCTATACAGGATGCCGCGGAAAAAGTGGTCAATCAGATAAAAAATTAAATCAGATTTGGATTATATCCACTTTAGATATAAGGGAGTTTAAGAATGAGTATCTTATTAAATAAAAATACAAAAGTGCTTGTCCAGGGAATCACAGGTTCCGAGGGATCATTTCATACAACACAGATGCTGGAATACAATACGAAAGTTGTTGCCGGAGTCACGCCGGGAAAAGGCGGACAAAAATTTATGGAGACAGTGCCCATTTTCAATACGGTGGCAGACGCGGTAAAAGAGACCGGCGCCAACGCATCGGTAATATTTGTGCCGCCGGCATTCGCGAAAGACGCGATCATGGAGGCCGCTGACGCGGGATTGGGGCTGATCGTCTGTATTACGGAAGGCATTCCGGCTATGGATATGGTGGATGTTTATGAATATATCAGTGATAAAAACACCCATTTAGTCGGGCCAAACTGTCCGGGCGTGATTTCACCAGGAATTGGTAAGATGGGAATTATGCCGGGTTTTATTCACAAGCAGGGTAATGTGGGTGTCATTAGCCGCTCCGGAACGCTGACCTATGAAGCAGTGGGCCAGTTAACCGGTCTTGGAATCGGCCAGTCAACCTGTATCGGTATCGGAGGCGATCCGGTTATCGGTACCCGTTTTATCGACGCGCTAAAGTTATTCAAAGAGGATGATGACACTGAAGCCGTTGTGCTGATCGGTGAAATCGGCGGAACCGCGGAAGAAGAAGCCGCCGCCTGGATTAAGGCGAATTTTAATAAGCCGGTTGTCAGTTTTATTGCCGGACAGACAGCGCCCCCGGGAAGAAGAATGGGACATGCCGGCGCGATTATCAGCGGCGGACAGGGTACGGCGGCAGACAAAATGAAAGCGCTTGAAGCAGCCGGAATTCATGTTTGCAAAAGTCCGTCTGAAATCGGCTTAACGATGCAAAAAGTATTGTCAAAAAAATAATCAAATGGATGAAAAGAACAGGAGTTAGAGTGAAAGAGAGAACATTGGCGATCCTGAAACCGGATTGTGTTCAGGATAATTATACAGGTAAAGTAATTGATCATTTATTAAACGCGGGATTTAAAATCATTGCGATGAAAATGACTAAATTAACACCGGCGACTGCCGGCGAGTTTTATGCTGTCCATAAAGAACGGCCTTTTTATGGTGAACTGGTGGAATTTATGACAGAGGGTTCTGTAGTTCCGCTGGTTCTGGAAAAAGAAAATGCGGTGGCCGATCTGAGAAAAACGATTGGCGCGACGGATCCGGCAGAAGCCGAGGACGGAACGGTAAGAAAATTATATGCTGAGAGCAAGGGAAGAAATGTCATTCATGCATCCGATTCATCAGAGAATGCAAAAATCGAAATTAAGTTCTTCTTTTCTGAGCGGGAATTAATTGAAAACAATTAATTAAAAGCGCTGATTTCAGCGTTTTTAATTGTTTTTGGGAGGTGGCTATGGCAGAAAATATTATGGATATCGAGATTCTGCGTCAGACTGAACTTGCCGGAAATGATCAAATGGATGTGATCAAGAAGGTAGTTGTTTTCGGAGCCGGTACAATGGGGAGAGGTATCTCTCAGTTGGTGGCATCTAAAGGTATGGATGTGATTTTGATCGAAAGAGATAAAGAATCTGCCAAAAAGGGACTTTCTGAGTTACAAAAAAATATTGATGCTGAAATCGCGAGATGGACGATGACCGAGAGTGAGAAAAGAGCCATTCTCAGCAGAACAAGTGTTTCAAGCAAAGTTGATGATGCGGTCTATGGTGACATCGTGATAGAATCAATTTCTGAGAATTTGTCCGTCAAGCAAAATTTGTTGAATAAAATTGATAAAATTTGCGAACCGGATACTATTTTTATCACCAATACATCAGCGTTGAGTATTACTGAAATAGCATCTGTTACAGAGCGTCAGGAGAGGATCATCGGAATGCATTTTCTTAATCCGGTTCCTAAGATTCCTTTGGTCGAGATTGTCCGCGGTTTAAAAACATCAAACGAAACATATCAGTTTATCAAGGCATTTGCGGAAACATTGGATAAAACCGCGGTTGAGGTCTTTGAGTATCCCGGTTATATCACCACCCGTATAATTGTGCCGATGATTAATGAGGCAATCCACGTTTTAATGGAAGGTGTGGCAACTGCAGAGCATATTGATACAGCCATGAAACTGGGTTATAATTTTTCAAAAGGACCTCTTGCCCTTGCGGACGCAATTGGATTGGATGAACTTATGACCTGGATGGAAACACTATTTCGGGAACTGGGAGATTCAAAATACAGACCCTGTCCGCTTTTGAGAAAACTTGTCCGGGCCGGACATTTAGGACACAAAACGGGCAAAGGATTCTTTCAGTACGATAAATAAAGTAAAAACAGTGGTATAAAAATAAATTTAATATTGGGGTAAACAAAGATGATCGTGCTGGTTATAAATGCGGGTAGTTCATCTGTTAAGTACCAGGTAATTAATCCGGAGACCAGGGACGTTCTGGCCAAGGGTCTTGTCGAGCGGATCGGTATGTCCGGCGCGATCTTGACACACACGCCTTTTGATCGCGATGAAGTGCGTCTTTCGGGGGAAATACTAGATCATAAGATGGCAATAGAATATGTCATAAGCATCCTGATGAGCAAGAACCACGGAGTGATAAAGGATAAGAAAGAAATTGGCGCTGTCGGACATCGCGTCGTGCATGGAGGTGAAACATTCAGCGGTTCTGTTATGATTACGGAAGATGTGATTAAAGAGATTCGCCGCTGTATAGATTACGCGCCGCTGCATAATCCGCCGAACCTTAAGGGAATCGCCGCCGCCATGCAGATATTACCTGATGCGCCCCAGGTAGGGGTATTTGATACGGCTTTTCATCAGACAATGCCGGTGCATGCTTATCTTTATGGTTTGCCATATGTATTATATAAACGTCACGGGATAAGAAGATACGGATTTCACGGTACTTCTCATCGTTATGTCTCTGAGCGCGCGATCGAAATATTAAAAAAACCTAAAGAACAGCTAAAAATTATTACGTGTCATCTCGGGAATGGTGCCTCCGCGGCCGCGGTGAAATATGGTCAATCCGTTGATACTTCGATGGGTTTCACACCACTTGAGGGATTGCTGATGGGGACGCGCAGCGGGGATCTCGATCCGGCCATCATTTTGCAGATAATGGGTAAGGAAGAATTGACCATGAATGACGCGACCACCATGCTGAACAAACACAGCGGACTGCAGGGAGTGAGTGGTATCAGCAGCGATATGCGCGAGATTGAAAATGAGTATGAAGAAAGTGGGCGGGCCAGGTTAGCGCACGACATTTTTACATACAGGCTAAAAAAATATATTGGCGCCTACGCGGCCGCGATGGGCGGACTGGATGCGATTGTTTTTACCGGAGGTATCGGTGAAAATTCTTCGCTTGTCAGGAAGAATTCACTTGAGGGACTCGAATTTCTCGGAGTCAAGCTGGACAACCTGAAGAATGAAGCTAAATCAAAAGAAGAACGGAAGATAAGCAGTAATGAGTCAAAAGTGGCATGTCTTGTAATCCCGACAAACGAAGAACTGGTAATCGCTGTCGATACGATGAAGATTATCAATGAAAATAAAAACGCGTGATGATAAAACACCCAAAATAATTATTTTTAGTGTTTTATCATATAAATTTGAATTGCAAAGGTTCTTTTTATATATTTCCGCTTTGCTATGAAGATTAATATCCAAAATATAAAAAATGATCTCATTGAGATTGAAGATTCGATTGAAGCAGGGTTTCTGAAAGAAGAATTACGAACCTATTACCCTGAGCCGTTTTTGGTTCATGTATGGCTGGATAGATTTGATCATGATTACCGGATAAAAGTTGTGTTGAAAACAACCGGACATTATAATTGTGACCGCTGTCTGACATCGTATTCTGAACCCTTTGAAGGAATGTTGGAACATATCTATCAAATAGGTAAGGGCCGTCTCACTGAAACAGAGGATGTAACTCAACTTCCCGGAGACGCGATAGAGATAGATATTTCACCGCTGATAACAGAAATTATTTCTCTTAATCACCCGGTGAAAATGATTTGTAAAGTTGAATGTATGGGGCTTTGTCCCGGTTGCGGGGCAGACCTGAATCTTGAAAAATGTACCTGTTCAGAAGAAAAAATAGATCCCAGATGGGAAGATTTACGAAAATTTATTAAGTAGGAGCATAAAATGGCTAATCCAAAACGTAAAATTTCACGCTCAAAGAGAGATATGCGCCGCGCACAGTGGGCAAATTTACTGAAACCCAAAACCCTGATTACCTGTGACCATTGCGGTGAGAAAAAATTACCTCATCATGCATGCCCTGCTTGTGGTTACCACAAAGGCAAAAGTGTATTTATTCCTAAATCCGCATAGTATAATCGTATCGGGTTAGATTAGTGCGCATAGCATTAGATATTCTTGGAGGAGATTTGGGCCCCCGCGCTACGGTCGAAGGGGCTTATTTATATATTAAGGAATCCCATGACGACGATGAGATTGTACTTGTCGGCGACCGGGATTTAATTAATGACCGGTTACAACATATTCCTCCTAAATTTCATGAACGATTTTCAATCGTTCATGCTCCTGAAAATATTGAGATGAATGAGTCTCCTACCGAAGCTCTTAAGAAAAAGAAAAATTCTTCGATGGTGGTCGGTCTGGATCTGCATAAGCGTAGAGAAGTTTCTGCTTTTGTGAGTGCCGGTAGTACGGGTGCCCAAATGGCCGGAAGTCTATTTGCGCTCGGACGAATCCAGGGCGTGAAACGTCCCGCAATCGGCGCTTTTTTGCCAAGTGAACACGGAATGGTGTTTGTTATAGATGTGGGAGCAAACGCTGACTCTAAACCCAATCACCTCTTGCAATTTGCTGTAATGGGTAATATTTTTGTCAGCAAAGTTTTTGACGCGCCTAATTTAACAATTGGTCTGCTTAGCATTGGTGAGGAAGAGAAGAAGGGAAATGAGCTGACGGTAGCCGCCCATCAGCTGCTCAAGCAAAATTTGCGCAATTTCACCGGGAATGTGGAAGGTGGTGACATTCTCAAAGGTAAATCCGATATTATTGTTTGTGACGGATTTGTCGGCAATATTCTTTTAAAAATGGCCGAGAGCGTGATGGGTGTGATCGTGAAAGGCATTAAGAAGAATATCGGTAATAATTTATTTACAAATTTGGGCGCTCTTCTGGTAAAACCGGCATTTTCTGAACTAAAACGTAGTTATGACTATGAAGAATATGGCGGTGTTCCACTGCTTGGAGTTGATGGCATTTCGATTATCTGTCACGGTAAATCTACCGCTAAAGCTATTAAAAACGCAATTAAAGTTGCAAAAAATATGCAACAGAAAAACGTGAACAAGCTCATCGCGGAGCGATTAAATACAGAGGATTAAATATGTCTATACGTGCTAAGATAAGTGCGGTAAGCCATTATGTGCCGGATAAAGTCCTTACAAATTTCGACCTCGAGAAACTCGTTGACACGAATGATGAATGGATTCGCACACGGACAGGTATCAGGGAAAGAAGAATTTTAGGACCGGGGAAGGCAACTTCCGACATGGCTGCGGAAGCTGTCAAAAATCTCTGCAAACAGCGTAAAATTGATCCGCTGGACATTGAAGTTATTATTATTGCTACCGTAACACCGGATATGTTCTTTCCCAGCACCGGAAATCTTGTCCAGGAAAAAGCCGGAGCAAAAAACGCCTGGTCATTTGATGTAGCGGCAGCATGTTCAGGATTTCTATTTGCCCTCTCAATCGGTTCCCAGTTTATTCAGGCCGGAACTCATAAAAAAGTGGTTGTGGTCGGTTCAGATAAAATGAGTTCAATCGTTAATTATACGGATCGTAACACCTGTGTGCTTTTCGGTGATGCGGCAGGAGCGGTTCTTCTGGAGCCATCGGAAGATGAAACTCTCGGAATAATCGATTCTATGTCGTTTTCTGATGGGAGCGGCGCTGAGTACCTGATGATGAAGGGTGGTGGGAGCCTGTTCCCCGCATCGCTTGAGACCGTTGCAAAAGACTGGCATTTTATCTATCAGGATGGGAAATCCGTTTTTAAATTTGCTGTACAGAAAATGTCGGAAGTATCCGTCAATATATTAAAGAAGCATAATTATACAGGTGATGACCTGAAATTATTTATACCTCATCAGGCAAACCTCCGCATCATCGACAGCGCTGTTAAAAAACTCGGTATTGATTACAATAAAGTGATGATAAATATTGAACGATATGGAAATACAACAGCAGCTACCATACCGCTGGCTCTTTCCGAAGCCTTTTTGCAGGGAAAACTGGACAAAGGGGATTTAGTTTTATTCGCCACCTTTGGCGGCGGATTTACATGGGGAAGTACATTAGTCAGATGGGCAATCGATAAGCCGTCGAATTAACTGTTGTCGAAAATGCGCGTTTCAAAAATGAAGTGTCCGATAAGAACCAGAAGTAAGGATATTACCCGAATATGAACAGAGCTTTCATTTTTCCAGGACAGGCTTCTCAATATGTCGGTATGGGACAGGATTTGTACGAAAAATTCGATTTAGCGCGGAAGTATTTCGATAAAGCGAATGAAGTTATGAATCTGGACCTGAAAAAGATCTGTTTCGAAGGCCCGGAAGATGATCTAAAACAAACTTTTATTACTCAACCGGCTATCTATGTGCACAGCGCCATAGTATATAATTTAATGAGGCTCGGAGGCCGAATGCCTTCCGCCGTCGCGGGTCACAGTCTTGGTGAGTACAGCGCTTTGGTTGCAGCAGAATCGATTTCGTTTGAGGACGGATTAAAGCTGGTAAAAAAACGCAGTGAGCTGATGCACAAAGCGGGACAGGAAAAACCGGGTACAATGGCCGCGCTTATCGGAATGAATCCTGATCAGGTGAATGAATTATGTGATAAATTTAAGAATACGGGTGTCATTCAGCCGGCTAATTTTAATTGTCCCGGCCAGGTTGCCATATCCGGTGACCGGCATGTGATACTTAATGCAATAAATGCAGCAAAAGAGATGGGCGCTAAAATGGCCGTGGAATTAGTTGTTTCAGGCGCGTTTCACAGCCCGCTTATGCAAAGCGCGGCAGAGGGTTTGCAAGAAGTGCTTGAAAAGACGGTTTTTAAAGACGCAAATATACCATTTTACTCAAATGTAGATGCTAAGCCTACTCAGGATCGCGCGCGGATAAAAGAATTGTTGCTGAAACAGCTTACCAGCCCGGTCCTGTGGCAAAATTTAATAGAAAACATGATAAGTGACGGATACAAGGAATTTTATGAAGTTGGACCCGGAAATGTGCTAAAAGGACTCATGAAACGCATCGACCGGTCGGTATCCTGTGATACAATAGGTGGAATCACTGAATTGGAAAAATCCGGAGGAGAAGCATGAATTTAAGCGGCAGGGTGGCTATCGTAACCGGATCATCAAGAGGAATCGGTAAATCAATCGCGTTGGAACTGGCATCAAGAGGAGCTAAAATTGTTCTGAGCGGACGAAACAAAGAGAGTCTGGATAAAGTCTTGGAAGAAATCGAAAAAACCGGTTCCGAAGTTCTTACAATCGCCGGAGATGTTGGAGATTCCTCAGATGCTCAGAAGTTAATCGACGGCGCTTTGGAAAAATTCGGGAAGATTGATATTCTGATAAATAACGCGGGTATCACCCGCGACAATCTTTTACTGCGCATGTCAGAAGACGACTGGGATATCGTGTTAAAAACAAATTTAAAAGGCGCGTATAACTGTATACGCAGCATCACTAAACCATATATGAAGCAGAGAAGCGGAGTGATCGTTAATATCACCTCGGTTATCGGTCAGGTAGGGAATGCGGGACAGGTAAATTATGCTGCGTCAAAGGCCGGAATTATCGGTCTTACAAAAAGCGTAGCAAAAGAACTGTCAGGAAGAAATATACGTGTAAATGCGGTGGCGCCCGGATTTATTGAAACAGATATGACGGGAAATTTGCCTCCGCAGGTAAAAGATGAATTGCTTAAATCGATTCCATTAGCTAAGTTAGGTCAGCCTGAAGATGTTGCTAAAATAGTATCATTTTTAGTTTCCGATGACGCAGCGTATATTACGGGGCAGGTCATCAATGTTGACGGTGGCATGGTAATGTAAAAATGAGTAGTAGCTAACATTAAATAAATAAGGAGAGTAAAATGGCTATTGAAGAAAAAGTCAAAGAAATTATAATCGATCAGTTGGGCGTTGATGAAGCACAGGTAAAACCAGAAGCTTCTTTTATAGATGATCTTGGCGCCGATAGTTTGGATACTGTTGAGCTGGTCATGGCATTTGAAGAAAAATTTGAAATTGAAATTCCTGATGAAGACGCTGAAAAAATGCGGACTGTTGGAGATGCAATAACATACCTGACTGAAAAATTAGGCAATTAATCATACAATTGATCTTTAAATTGATGCAATCTGATTGATATCAACCGGATTGCTTCAATTTATTTGTATTTAATGTAAGTTGAATAAAATGGATTATTGATCATGGCAAAGAGACGAGTAGTAGTGACAGGCTTTGGAGCCATTACACCGGTGGGTTTGAATGCATCCGAAACCTGGCAAAATCTGTTAAAGGGTAAAAGTGGCGTAAGTTCAATCACCTTATTTGACCCGGACAGTTTCGCTACAAAAATCGCCGCGGAAGTTAAAGGATATGATCCCTTAAATTATTTTGACAGTAAGGAATCCAGGAAACTGGATCGCTATACACAGTTTGCGTTAATTTCCGCAAAAGAAGCCATTGAAATGTCCGGTCTTGATTTAGAAAAAGAAGATCGTGACAGAATCGGGGTAATTGTCGGATCCGGTATAGGAGGCATGTCCTCATTTGAAAATGAACATGAGAAACTCTTGACTCAGGGACCTAGAAGGGTTAGTCCGTATTTTATTCCACAAATGATAGCTGATATAGCCGCCGGTCAAATTTCCATGGTATATAACCTCAAAGGACCGAATTATTCAACGGTTTCAGCCTGCGCTACTTCCGGGCACAGTATAGGAATCAGCTTGCGTACCATTCAATATGGCGATGCCGATATAATGGTCGCCGGTGGATCAGAAGCTTCTATTACTCCTATGGGAGTCGCGGGATTTAACTCCATGAAAGCGCTTTCAACCCGGAATGACGAACCCGAAAAAGCCAGTCGTCCTTTCGATCTTGGGCGTGATGGATTTGTAATGGGGGAAGGCGCCGGGATAGTTATTCTGGAAGAACTGGAGCATGCAAAAAAACGCGGCGCGACCATATATGCCGAATTAGGAGGCATTGGATTCACCGCGGATGCATATCACATCACACAACCGGCACCGGGAGGCGAAGGCGCGATCCGCGCGATTCGGAACTGTGTTAAAGACGCTGATTTTGAATTGAATGATATTCAGTATATAAATGCGCATGGGACCTCAACGCCGTTTAATGACAAAAATGAAAGCGCGGCCATTAAAACGCTGTTTGGTGACCACGCCTATAAAATGAATATAAGTTCAACCAAATCCATGACGGGTCATCTCCTGGGGGCGTCAGGCGGTGTTGAAATGATTATATCGACTCTTGTTGTAAAAAATGATATTATTCCGCCGACAATAAATTATGAGACGGCTGACCCTGAATGCGATTTAAATTATACACAAAATAAAGCGGTGGAAAGAGTAGTAAATGCTGCTGTGAGTAATTCTTTCGGTTTTGGTGGCCATAATGCCTGTCTTTGTGTCAAAAAATATGCCTAATTCATGCTGATGGTTACTGGTTTAAACTATAAACGTTGGATTATTCAGTGAGTTAACGGTACTCATAACACTGACATGTGCGCTTAAAATATGATAAAAGAAATAATCCAAAGGATTGGAATTCCTCTTCCTGAAAAGGAGAAATTTCCTGTAGACTTAAAAAATTTAGAAAAAAAACTTGAATATACATTTCAGGACAAAGAATTAATTCTTAAAGCCTTAAGACATAGATCATACCTTAGTTTATCCAATCAAGATAATATAGAGTCAAATGAAAGACTCGAGTTTTTAGGAGATGCCGTTCTTGATCTAATCGTCACGGACCACTTATACAAAAATTTTAAAGGGCAGAGTGAAGGAATTTTGTCCCAAAAGAAATCTATTCTGGTTTCGCGTCAGGTGCTGGGGCATCTCACAGAAAGGCTTGATCTTGGTGCATATCTTCTGATCAATAAAGGAGAAGAGAAAACCGGAGGCAGAAAAAGGCTTTCAAATCTTGCCAATCTTTTTGAAGCCGTGTTGGGTGCCATTTATCTCGACACCGGGATAAAATCTGCGGAAAAGTTTGTGTACCGCGTGCTTCTTGATCAGCGAGACGAATTTCTGAAAACAAAGACTTATTTTAATTATAAATCATCCTTATTGGAATTTGCTCAGGCCAATGGCCTGGGACTTCCAAAATATCAAATTTTGGCTGAAGAAGGCCCGGATCATGAAAAGCGCTTTATTATTCAGGTAAAAGTGAATGATAAATGGTCAGCAAAAGGTACCGGAAAAAGTAAAAAAAAGGCTGAACAGCAGGCTGCGAAAAATGTTCTGCAAAAGATTGAGGACTCTAAGGATAAAAAATCTGAAAATTTGAAAGACGAAGAATAATCTATAAAAGATAAAGGTATATTCTGCTAATGAAAATTATCAATGTTGTGGGCGCGCGACCAAATTTCATGAAAATCGCCCCGATTCAGCGTGTTATGTCCGCGTATAAAAATATAGAAACAAGGCTGGTACACACGGGACAGCATTATGATGAACGCATGTCAAAATTGTTTTTTGAAGATTTGCAATTACCTAAACCGGATGTATATTTAAATGTCGGTTCCGGAAGTCATGCTGTGCAGACTGCGAAGGTAATGATGGAATTTGAACAGGTGCTTCTGGCGGAGAAACCGGACCTGGTTGTTGTTGTAGGAGATGTGAATTCAACAGCGGCATGCAGCATAGTCGCCGCAAAATTAGGGGTGAAAGTCGCGCATGTGGAGGCCGGACTCAGATCTTTTGATCGAACAATGCCTGAAGAAATTAACCGCATTCTGACAGATGCTATTTCGGATTTTTTGTTTGTAACCGAGCAAAGCGGACTTATGCACTTAAAGAATGAAGGCATCAACGATTCAAAAGTACATTTTGTCGGAAATGTAATGATTGACTCTCTTGTCTATTTTCTTGAAAAAGCAAGACAATCAAAAATCATGAGTGATCTGAAATTAGATCCAAAAAACTTTGCTCTTGTTACGCTTCACCGCCCCAGTAATGTTGACAACAAGGATCACTTTTTAAATTTACTGCATGCATTCGAAGTTATCGAAAAAGATATCAATATTATATTTCCGATTCATCCGCGATCACGGAAAATGATTGAATCATTCGGATTGCAGGATAAAATTGACCGTATGAAGAATCTGATGCTGTTAGAGCCGCTGGGTTATCTCGATTTTATGAATCTCATGCAGAATGCGCGACTGGTATTGACGGATTCAGGAGGAATCCAGGAAGAAACGACTTATCTTGGAACCCCGTGCATCACACTGCGTGAAAATACCGAACGCCCGGTAACAATCGAAGTAGGAACAAATGTCATGGTCGGAAACGATAAAAACCGAATCATCGAAGAGGCGCAAAAAGTGATTTCGGGAAATGGAAAACACGGAAGAATCCCTGATTTATGGGATGGAAAAGCGGCCGAACGAATAGTTAAAATATTAACCGGGGAATAATATTGAAAAAATTTATCTGTTTTCTGATTATTCTTATCAACCCTCTTATGGCGCAGGTAAGCCTCAACCAGGACAATCAGGATGTGGTTGAACGTGAAGGCCAAAAATATAAAACTTCACTTGAAAAGTTTTATAAAAACAGGAGCATTTTGCGTAATGTTTCGCCGCAGATACTGGAGGATGAACTGGAAGCGGACTCCTATCTTGTGGGCCCTGGAGATGAGTTTAGCTTGAATTTTTTTGGTGAGATTAATGAAGAACTCAGATTTTCTGTACTCCCCGAGGGAAATGTTGTGATTCCGACGGTCGGCGCCGTTAACATAAACGGTATGAATTTAAAAAATGCAGGAGAAACCATTTCCGCGGCGATCAGGAAGTATTATAATGATTCCGATTTCTCCATAAACATTGTCGGTTTGAGAAAATTCAGAGTTTACCTGACCGGTGAAGTAAAAACGCCCGGAACATATTTTGTCCAGGGATCTGACCGCGTATCGGATGTGATCGAAATCGCGAGCGGTTTAACTGATTGGGCCGATGAGACTTCAGTCGAAATTCGTCACATGGGTGGTACTATCGATACCCTAAATATATCAAAATATTACCGCGATGCCGATAAAGATCAGAACCTTTTTATGCATGGTGGCGATGTTATCCATATACCGGCTATCAACCTGTCGGATCCGTATGTGATAGTGGAGAGCCGGATTGAAAAAATCGTCGGCAGCAAGATTGACGAAAATTCATCATACACTGAGAAAAGAAGCACAAGAAAGATTTATCGCCTCATGGATGAGGAGACCGTAACAATGTTCCTGCGCAGAATTTCCGCGTTTACCGCGGAGATTGATCTTTCCACCATTACACTGGTGCGGGAAGGAAATAGTAAAATTATTAATCTGCTCAATGGATACGAAGAGTACGAAGGATTTTTGCTCAAAAACAAGGATATACTAAACATACCGGATTTGAACAGAGAAGTATACGTACAGGGTGAAGTCCGTATCCCCGGCGCTTATGTGTTTAATGTAAATCTTCGGGCTAATGATTATATTGGAAAAGCAGGAGTTCTTGAAAGAGCAAAGAACAGCGATGATGTAATTATAATACGTGCCGGAACAAAAGAAGTCTTCAAAGGCGGAGACACGATTATTGAAAAAGGCGATACCATTATCGTCCCAAGGAAGAGAAGGGAACTGGTAAAGGATTATGTTTCAATCATTATACCTGTACTGAGCATCGTTATATCGACAATTGCGATAGTAACCAGGTGATTGTAATTAGATAACAGAACCGGTCATTAATATAAATCCGGAATAGAATGATGACAGAGAACAGTCGGCAGCGTAAACGAGATGAAGTCAATTTACTCGATTATTTTACAATCCTGCTTAAGTGGCGTAAAATTATAATTTATTCTTTTATCATATTTAGTGTGACAGCTATTTTCATCAGTCTCATTATTCCGAAAACTTACCGCGCTTCGTCAGTTATCATGCCATCCACCAACCAGGGCGGATTAATGTCCTCATTCCCGATGAACTTGCCTTCCGGCGGGCTGTTGAGCAGCTTTGGCGGGCTTTTTGGCGGAGCATCGGATGAATCCTATACATTGCTCGCGATACTTGACAGCCGCACCATTGCCGAAAATACAATCACTCATTTCGATTTAATGAAACGGTATGATAATGACAACATGGAACAGGCGATTAAGACATTTAAGGAACATCTGGATTTCTCCATGGAAGAAGAGGGAACCATTAAAATAACTTTTGATGTGGAAACCGGATATCTCCATTTTGACAAGGATGAAGAAGAAGCCCGTCAGTTATCGGCCGAAATTAATAATTATATTGTAGATGAATTAAACCGAATCTTCACGGAATTACAGACGTCCCAGGCAAAATCTTTTCGTCTTTTCATAGAAAAGCGATACGATGAAAGCAAACAGGATATAAAAACCTTAGAACAGCAGATGAAAGATTTCAGCCAGACATCAGGGATGATTTCTCTGCCGGATCAAATTTCCGCCGCCATCGCTGCCGCGGCTGAACTTGAAGGCGAAATTATGTCCAAAGAGATTGAAATGGAAGCCTTAAAGCAGTCTCTTAATCCGAATCATTCCTTTGTCAAAAAATTAAATATCGAGCTGATCGAACTCAGAAAAAAAATAAAGGAATTAAAGCTAGGTACGGCTAAAAAAGACTCAATGGCCATATTCCCTGTTTTTTCTGAAGCCCCGGAGCTTGGAATTAAATATCTGAGACTAAAGCGGGAAGCGGAAGTACAGGAAATCATATATCAGTTTGTAACTCAGCAATATGAACAGGCTAAACTGCAGGAAGCAAAAAATACTCCTTCCATTCAGATTATCGATAAAGCTGTTCCACCTGTTAAGAAATTTAAACCGATACGTTGGTTGATAGTAGTAGTTTCGGGTTTGCTTGGAATATTCACCGGAATCTTCTTTTCGTTTTTGAGTGAATATATGAGCCGTTTAAAGTTGAATGATCCTGAACGTTATCTCAACTTTTCCAGTCTGATCAAAGAAACCAAATCAGATCTTTTTGGCAGAAAATCACGTAGAAATTGAGAGAAAGATTAAAAGCAGCTTTTTTCATTTAACCGTCAATGAGGTAATAGCAGATCCAACAAAAGGGAAAACCGCGCTTTATCAATGGATTTAATAAAATTTCTTACATTTTTTATACTCCTTCTCACTTCCGCGAAACAAATTCCCCGTTTTTCTCCGAAATTTAACAGCTTATTCAATCAATTTTAATTTTTTACATTCAAATTTTGGTAAGAAGCACAAAAAACCCTAAATTTAATACTTTAATGAAATAATATAAAAAACAAGGTTTTAATCAAACCGGAAATTGATTTGAAGCGGATTCTGGAGGAGAGAATGAAAGCAATCATATTGGCGGCCGGAACAGGAAGCCGGCTGCGGCCCCTGACCGAAAAACTACCCAAATCCATGGTGCGTGTTAACGGGAAACAGATTCTCGCGCATCAGATAGACGCATATCTGAAAGCGGGGCTGAAGAAGGAAGCAATATATATCGCGGTTGGCTATAAAGCAGAAATTATTGTCGATTTTATCAGCAAGAATTACAAGGGTGTAAATGTAGTTGTCAATCAGGACTATCAAACGACTAACAACATGTACTCATTATATCTTTCCCTTGAAGAAATCGGATTTGACAATAAAAATGGATTATTTATCAGCAACGGTGACTGTGTTTATTCGGTGCCGGTAATAAAGAAATTAATGGATGATCATCGGCCAAATCTTATCGCCGCGGAAAAAGGCGTTCATAATGAAGAATCTATGAAAATTACCCTTCAAAACGGAAAAATTGATAATATCTCCAAGGAAATTACCGACAAGGATGCTTATGGGGTCTCAATTGATCTTTATAAATTGGGTTCGCCGGCGATCCGCAAACTGACCAAAATTATCGAAGATTATATTTTTAGTCAGAAAAAGCGAAATTTGTGGACAGAGGTGGCGCTAAAAAATTTGTTAGGGGAAGAATACTTTGAACCGCTGGATATCAAAGGGGAAAAATGGGTTGAAATTGACAATATGGATGACCTGACTCTCGCGGATCGTCTTTTCAGTGATTTTCAACTAAAAAACAAGAGATGTTTTATTTTCGATTTGGACGGAACAGTGTATTTAGGAACAGAACCAATCGTCGGTACAATTAATTTTATCCGTGACCACATGACAGATGGAAAAGATTTCTATTTTATGACAAATAACACGTCAAAAGTACCGGCGGAGTACGTGAAAAGATTAAAGAGTTTTGACCTGGATATTAAGCAGAGTATGATCATTTCTCCGGTATTTCCACTTATTGAACATCTTAAAAAGAATAAGATAAATAATATCTATCTTGTTGCTAATTCCAATTTCTCCAACTATTTAAAGGCGGCGATCCCGGGGATTAAGCTTAATGCCGGATCATCTGATTGTCAGGCGGTTGTGCTGGCTTATGACACAGAGCTAACTTATGAAAAGCTAAGAACAGCATCTATATTGCTGCAGAACAATAAAAACCTGATTTATCTGGCGACGCATAGTGACATGGTCTGCCCGACAGAGAAAGGTAACATCCCTGATATCGGTACCATCATTTTAACAATTGAGCAGACAACGGGGAGAAAACCGGATTTGATCTTTGGAAAACCGAATCCTGAACTGCTTCAGCATCTCGGCGCGAAGTATGAGCCTGATGAGATGGTGCTGGTGGGAGACCGGCTGTACACTGATAAAAAACTGGCTGATAATATCGGTTGTGATTTCGTTTGTGTATTAAGCGGCGAGACACGAAGGGAAGATGTGGAGGAGCTTAAAGATGAAAAATTTCCCGCGCTAATCGTAAGACATGTTGGTGAAATGATCGGCTAATTTTCTGTTACTATGATTTCGGAAAAGCTGGATGACAACAATTGTGAGTCTCATTAAACAAATATATTTCTTTGGTAAAAAAATAACCGTTTATCTGTTATTGCTTTTTCCTTACTGGTTTGGGTTTTTTGTTCCCAGAAATAAAAATCTTTGGGTATTCGGAGCCTGGTTTGGGGAACGATACTCGGATAACAGCCGTTATGTTTTTGAATATATCAATAAAAACGAACCTTCCATAAAAGCAGTCTGGCTAACCAGAAAAAAGGAAATATTTGATGAAGTGCGCAACCTTTCATATTCCGCGGAAATGATACGATCCTGGAAAGGATACTGGATGTCATGCAGGGCGGGCGCGGTCATCGTGACCTGCGATTTAAGAGATGTGAACAGAATTGGTATATCCAGGGCAAAAATTATTCAGCTCTGGCATGGGACTCCGTTAAAAAAAATCGGGTTTGATGATAAAATCACCACAAATCCCCACCGGTCAGCCAGGTATAAATTCCTAAAAAAAATCTGGTATATGCTATTTCCATTTATGGAAGACAGATGGGATATGCTTGTATCGCCGAGTGATTATGTTAGTCAGAGATTATCGTCCGCGTTTAAATTGGATTTATCAAAAATCCCGGTTACCGGGTACCCCCGCGGAGACGTGATTCTTAACCGTAACGCGGTGTCAGGTAATGAAATCTTTAGAATGGTGAAAAGTAATTACAATGTTAAATATATTATCTTCTTTTTACCAACACTGAGGGAAAGAAAAACAGATAAAATAGATCTTTTTCATGATTTGGACACTCATACTTTTAATAAATTTCTTATTGAAAATGATGCCTGGTTTTTTGTAAAAATGCATTATTACCATCTTAAAATTGATGAATCCGGCCATCGCGGAAGAAATAATTCCAGAATCTGGTTTCTTAGTGAGCAGGAACTCCCGGATATAAATTACGCGCTTCCTGACACAGATATATTGATTACCGATTATTCAAGCGTGTTTTTTGATTTTCTGCTTCTCAACCGGCCAGTCATCTTTACTCCATTTGATATCAGTGACTATCTGGCAAAGGACAGAGAGTTCTATGAGGATTATGAACGGTTTGTTCCGGGGCCTCAATGCGAAAATTGGAAAGAAGTCATGGAAAATTTATCTGATTTGATGAAGGGTAAAGATGTTTATAAAGAACAAAGAATTCATACTCTGGAACTATTTAACTCCTATGTTGATACGGATAGTTCAAAAAGAGTGGTAAAGGAGATTAAAAATATCTTAGGCAAAAATCAGGAGTTAAAGGAAAAACATGATTGAGTTCAAATGGGGGACTAAAGTCGTATTATTATATGCTTTTAAAAACTCATTCATTTTTTAAGTTTTAATTATTTTAGATAACTAAATTAGTTAACTGAAAGGGTTATCTTTATGTCAAAGCAAATTAGACTTTTAATAAATACTTTCATCATACTAGTATTTATCAATACTTCGTGGTGTCAGGTCGAGTATGATTGGAAAGAAATGGCATCTTTGGATGTCTATAATTATAAAGGACCTGAATTTTGGAATGAATATGTTAGTATTGAAGACGAAGTTAAATCTAATATTCTAAGAGCAAAAAAATTAGGTTTTAATATGGTTAGAATACCGTTGAATTTCATAGACTCTAATCATGGTTGGCCTGATCCTGTTAATACAGGCATCGTATTTACAACTGTAGAATCAAAACAATACTTAACAAATTTAAAAGAAATAATTAAATTCTGTAATAAACAGGGAATGAAAACGCACTTAATACTATTTAACAATGGCTACCGGAATAATGCAGGATTACATAATGGTAATATTTACCATAATAATTATAGTGAACTAGATGAAGATAAAACAATATTAAGTTATTTTGAACGAAACGCATGGTTTTACGACGCCACAGCATGGATAGATCATATATTAACAGATTTAACAACTAGTGCATTATTAGATGGTATTGAAGTTTTTGAACTAAGGAACGAGGCTTATCCAACATCTGAAATAGCCAAATATAGCTATCCTCAATATTTTCATGATGTTTTTCTTCTTGAAATGACGGATTATATGCGTAAACATTGGCCATCAATAAAAATAATGATTTCGATTACCCAAGAAGATAATGTGAATAGATTTTCGAACTTAAAAGCTATGTTGACTCGATCGGCAAATGAAAGATACTATAGACCTTCATATATGAATTATGATGAAAGTGCAAATACATTCATTGAACCTATTTATTTTGACTATTTTTCGTTTCATAATTACAACACATATTCATTTAGGAAATCCTTTCAAGATGTTTTAGATATTGTTGGCACTCTCCAGACTCAACCTTACGATTGGTTTATTGGCGAGATTGGTTTTGATCTAGGCACATCCGGATCTTATGAATCAGACCAAGCTAAATATTTTCAAAATGATTTACAGGTAATTAATGAATTTTACAATACTATGAATAGTAGTAATCATAATTTAAAAGGAGTTGGTATATGGTCTGTTTTCGATTATATCTATGACAATGAACCTGGAGTACATTATGGAATAATTAGTTCTGAGTTTTCACAACCCAAGAAAAGAAAAGCTGCATATTTAATTGAAAACTATTTCGAAGGATTAGTTGATAATCCAAACTTTGAAGTAGGTCCTGGAGATGAACCAGCTTTTGATGATTCACCATGGTGCAACGGGTGGACTGCTTGGTGGGAAGGTATTCCAAATGGTTATTATAATAATTATTTTGAATATTCAAATAAAACGATTTATGGAAATCATTGTGTAAAGATTGCTGGTGGATCAAACAAGAAACTTGGTTGGAGTTCATTGAATGGTGGTTGGATTAGGGTATTGCCTGGTACAAATATTAAAGTTAAAGCTAAGGTATTGTTGGATGATATTCCCGGCAGCAGTTCAAGTATATTTATACAATTATCTTATATTGATGAGTTGGGCAACTGGCTGGGAAGTAGTTCTACTGTAAATCAGGTGGATAAAAATAACTATTCGTGGCAAACAATATCATTAGAAGAAAAAAATATTCCAAATAACGCAGCCTTTGCTGCACCATATTTGATGTCATGGAATTCAAATTCTGATGTATATTTTGATGATATTGAATTTTATCCTGAAGCTAGACCATTAATAACATTTACGTTTGATTCCGATATTACATATTTTCCTCCAGGTAGTGGCGGTACTCTTAATCCTTTAATGGGATGGTCGGCATATGTTAACGATGCGCAAGTTACGAATAATATTTTTAAATTAGATGTCTATACAAATGTGAGAACTACACATTATATAAATAATAATCAAATTGTTAGTATTAGAGCTCAAAAAAACCGAGAATATGCAGTAAGTGCTTACGTTAAATCTCCAAACGCAAAATTAAAACTAAATACTCATAAAACATATGTGAATGACTACCCTGACGGTCTTTCGCAAGAAATTTCATGTGATATAACAGGCAATATTTGGAATTCTGAGAATTTATACTGGTTGAATAGTAACAGCGATAATTGGATTAATATTCAATATGGCGAAAGTATATCTTCTTCTGGGACAGAAGCACGAAGTTTTACTGTTTTTGAAAAAGATGTAAATTATATTAGTTATAAAGTTCCAAAACTTGAGAAATCAATAGGTATAATTGAAAATACTAAACCAAGTTTACATTATAACTTTCCCAATCCCTTCAATTCAATAACTACAATATTTTATTCGACAAAAAAACCGGGGTTTGTATCAATAAAAATCTATGATGTATTAGGTCGGCAATTAAAAATCCTTGTCAATAAATTCCAAAATCCAAATGATTACTCAATAAAATTTGATGCTAGTGAATTCCCAAGCGGAGTCTATTTCTATAAAATTAATGTTGGGAACGATTTCTCAGATACAAAAAAATTACTGCATTTGAAATAAGGCCATATAACCATGTACTCCAATTATATATCATAAAGCGGAGAGCTTTATTCTGGATTTTAATTTGAGTGGAAATTTAATGGGCCGCGTAATTATAAATTCTGTTTTTGTTGGAAGTGTAATTTCCGCTTGACAAGAGGTAGGAACTGTTTATAAATAAAAATGAAATTTGGAATTATTAAAGATGACCAAATTTACAAAAATTAGTCTTGGATTCATCATTTTCGCGCTACCGCTTCAAATAGTTTCCCTTTATGTTGGATTCAGTATAATACTTGTTCGTGTTTTTTTTCTTTCCAGTTTCTTCATTGCTGTCTTGTTGATGCTCCTAAAAGGGGAGTTAAATATTCCCAAAACCTATATCGATTTTAATATTTTACTTTTACTAATTGCAAATTTTATCATCACATTGTTCGCAATTGATGTCCTGCTTAGTTTTAAAGATGCTCTTTTGCAAATGTTCATAATTTTCTTCTTTTACTATAGCTACTGGTTGCTAAACACCGAGAAATCACTGGAGTTTGCAATAAATTCCTATATTTATATGGCGCTCATTATTTCTATGTACGGTGTATTTCAGCAGATTGGATTTCTGCTGGGATGGGACACAAACATTCCTTTTCTGGATTATTTTTCGTACAACGAATCTCTCAAGGATCCGTCATCGAAAGATTGGGCCATGGAGGAAATAAGCTCTTTTTTTATTCGTATAAGAGGAACATTTTTTGATACAAATACCTTTGCTGGGTATATAGTTAGCGCATTTGGATTAGCAATAACAAAATTGATCTACTCTTATAAAGAAAAAATTGCGAGAGGTAAACTGAAATTTTGGGTTATAATTATCATCTTTTTAATGACGATTCTTTTGACTATGTCACGTTCTGCCCTGGTTGGTCTCTTCCTATTGTTTTTGGTAATTCTATTTTATTATCATAAAGAATTGTTTGGTAGGTTTTTATGGTTGAAAATTCTAACACCTTTTGTGGTTGTTGCAATATTTGGCATCCTGCTCATACCCGACCTTTTAGATCTGATCATAGGGGTTTTTACATCTTTCGGCATGAATAATAAAAATCCTCTTCGCACAAAATCGACAATGCTTCACCTGCAAATAGCTTTACAGGGTGTCGAAATGTTCATTGAGAATCCGCTTACGGGTGTCGGATTAAATAATTTTCGTATAAATTACTCACATAGTAATCATCTTTGGTACACGGGAATCACAAATAAAAATATGATGGCCCATAGTGTATTCTTGTCGTTTTTTTCAGAGGGCGGTATCATAGGAGCGCTTGCTAATTATTCAGTTATAGGTACGATAATATTAAAATCACATATTCGAATCAAAACCATTATATCTCCACATAATAAATCTCTAATGGTGGGTATTTTTGCAGCTTATATTGGTATTCTGGGCTCGAATATATTTTATCAATATTACCTAAATGAGTTTGTTTGGTTTTTGGCTGCCGCGAATGTGGCGGCATTCTATGTATTCAAACCCGATGATTAAATTTATCTCAATGGGTACACTTTAAGCTCTCGGAATATAATTATAAAATGTTTTTCTGATTGTGTTTTAAGGCTGATGATGAGGAATAGATATGAAATGAGTGCAAATGGTAAAAAATGAAAATATTATTTGAAGTACTATCAAAAAGAGAAAACATCTAAGTTTTCTTTAATGAAACCAAAAGATGAAAGATCTTAAAACCAAAATGACACCAAAAGTTGCTATTGTTATCTTAAATTACATGCGCGCGGATGATACTATCGAATGTGTGGAGTCGATTCTTAATAATGATTATAAAAACTATCACTTAATATTGGTTGATAATTATTCGCGGGATGATTCTGTTGTAAAACTAAAAAAGCGATTCCCGGAAACAGATATTTTTACGACGGGTGAGAATCTGGGGTACACCGGGGGAATAAACTTTGGAATCAGAAAGGCGCGATCACTAAAACCCGAATACATCCTGCTGCTCAATAATGACACGATTGTTGAAAAGACATTCCTGACAGAACTGGTAAATTCGATGGAGACTTTCCCCGAGGCCGCGGCGGCGGGCGGACTGATTCTCGCCGAACATGACAGACGGACGGTGTGGTATGCCGGGGGGAGATTGGTTCCGTGGAGAGGGCTCGCGGTTCACAACCACAAAGGGAAAAATTTCGAAGATCTTCAATTAAAATCGATACATCCTGTCAGCTTTATTACGGGATGTATGATCATGTTTAGAGCAGGAAAGTTGGAGGAGGCCGGGCTTCAGGATGAGCGTTTCTTTATGTATCTCGACGATATCGAATACTCGGCAAGAATGCAAAATAAAGGATTCCAGCTTCTTTTCAATCCAAACTCAAAAATTTATCATAAAGTTTTAAATGAGACCGAAAATCCGTTCAAACTATATTATTCCGTCAGAAACAGACTTTTATTGATAACTGCCTCATGGAAAGGTCTGACTCGGTGGAGCGCGGCAATTTACTTTCTGACGGTGATTCTGGCAAAACTCATCTGGTGGCGGTTCACAAACAGAAGTTTTTATTTGGCGGGGCATAGGGGATTATCCGATTATTTCGCTAAAAATTTTTACAAAGGAAACGGATTTAATTTATGAGATCGGATTTTTAATATATGACCGGTATGAATCTCAAAGACATGGAAATCGGATCCGTCGCGGCAATTATCCTTAACTATAACGGTTATGCGGATACAGAAGCCTGTATAAATTCAATTCAGAATATATACGGTGAACAACTATCCATATATCTAATCGACAATGCTTCAACGGATGGGAGCGGGTTAAAACTCAAAAAGAGGTTTAGCGGTGTCTCATTTTATGAACTCGAAGAGAATCGCGGTTATGCCGCCGGGAATAACGTTGGCATCCAAAAAGCGCTGTCCGACGGATTTGAAAATTTTCTTGTGTTAAATAATGATATCATTCTTACAGAGGATATATTGACCCCATTTCTCCGGGAATTCCAATCCAGCCCGCGGGTAGGATTGATCACTTGTAAAGTGTTTTTTACCGGGCCCGAAAAAATAATTTACTCAGCCGGCGGCCGCTTTAATAAATGGATTTGCACCGGTGAGAATTTAAAAATTGGTGAATCGGATGATGAAATAACTGAAAGAAAAATTATTGATTTTGTCCCGGGAGCTATTTTTCTTATCAAGAAAGAGGTTGTTGAAAATATCGGTCTCATGAAAGAACACTTCTTCATGTATTATGAAGATCTGGAATATGCCTTTCGTGTCAATCAAATGTACAAAATGGTTTATATTTCAGGTGTAAGTGTTCTCCATGGTTGCGGCGGTGGAAAAAAGGGCATAGATTACTCCGCTCTTTATCTTTATTATCACACGCGAAATCGATTATGGTTATTCAGAGAACGGTCTTTTTTCTATTTCATTTATGTTGTATTATTTACTTTCGTGAATTGTATCTGGAAAACAGCGGTTGTTCTTAGGGCAGGAGGCCTAAAAAAAGACAGGTTGCATAAAATAAAAAATCTTTGGAATGGCTATTTCCATGGATTATTTGCTTCATCGGTATAAATATGAAAACAACGAATTGATTAGACAGCCAGAAATTCGGAAACCTAACAGGCCCATGAAAATATTGTTTTTAACATCCCGTCTACCCTTTCCTCCAATCGGGGGGGATAAATTGCGGACTTTTAATTTCCTGAAGTATCTAAAGCAAAAATATGAAGTTACCCTCATTTCCTTTATAGAAAATGAGACGGAATTGCAAAATATTTCTGAATATCGTAAATATTACGATAAACTGATCAGTGTCACTTTACCAAAAGTGAATTCATATAAAAATACATTTTTCGGATTGTTTTCATCAAAACCGCTCCAGATTCATTATTATAATTCGGATAAAATGCGGAGGGAGATGGAAAACGAGCTCAAAAATGGATATGATGTCGTATTTTCCCATCTGATCCGAATGGCGCAGTATCTTCCCGAAAGTGAGGGTATTAAAAAGGTAGTTGATTTTACCGATGCCATATCTTTGAATTATGAACGCAGTAAAAAATTCCGGAAAGGATTGTTTTCTGTCATCAACTATGTGGAAGCTAAGCGCGTTTACCATTATGAACAATCGGTGATAAAAAAATCGAGCAGATCCATAGTTATATCAGAAATAGACGCGGATTTCCTCAGAAATGAACAAAATAAAGACAAGATAAAAATCGTGGCAAACGGCGTTGATCTTGATATGTTTCAGTTTTACACCGGACCTTACAAAACTAATCAGATATGTTTTGTCGGTAATATGAGAACATTTCCCAATACAGACGCGGTAAACTATTTTGTAAAATCTGTGTTTCCAAAATTGAAAAAAGTAAATGAAGATCTGAAATTTTATATTGTCGGAAATGAACCTCCGGCTGAAATATGGAATTTACACAACGACAAAGATATTATTGTCACCGGATTTGTTGAATCTGTGGTTCCCTATATCACTGATTCCGCGGTTTTAATCGCGCCGATGAGGGTAGGCGCGGGAATTCAGAACAAGATACTGGAGGCGATGGCCCTGGGTACGCCGGTGGTAACCACTTCGATTGGGGCAGAAGGGCTGAATAATGATATGGCGCTCATAGGAGACACGCCCGAGGAGCTGTCAGACAAAATATTTTCCCTGATGAATGATGTTGGGTTACGAAAGGAAAAAGCGCGAAAAGGCAGGGAATATATTGAAGAAAATTTCAGATGGGAAAAGGTGTTCAAAGATCTTGAAGAAAATTTTGTAGGCTCTGAGTGAAGCTGAAAATAAGTCGGCAATGATGAATGGAATATTTATTGGAGAATGGATTTGAAGAAGCTATTTATTGTGGTATTTCTGCTGATTAATCTCCCGGTTTTTGCCGGTAATCCGGTCAGCGTGCCTATTAATCATCCAATTTATGATTTTTTTGACCGTATGGAAACGATGGGCTATTTAAATCGTCTTTTGGACGGCATTCGGCCGTATAGCCGCGGACGGGCGGCCGATCTGCTGCAGCAGTTAAATGAGAAACGGGATGAATTAACTTCAATCGACAGGCGAAGACTGGATGATTATTTATTGGATTTCAGATTTGAAATAGACCGCACACAAAAATATTCGGAAATGCCTGACGGAAAAAACTGGTATTCGGTTCTTTCAGGTTGGGGGAATTTCAAGAACGACTTTAACCGGTTTTTTAAACAGAACCATCCGGAGGAAGAAAATCACGTATTTCTTTGGGAATCCGGAGGAAGCAACTTTTATTTTGATTATCAGCAGAATTTTACATATGAGCAGAGATCGGATGATGTGACCAGGGACGCCAACTGGCAGACATATCAGGTACGCGGTTTGATCGATGATAATTTCGGTTATGCGGTGGAAGTCAGCCTTTATGCCTTGCGCGGGGACGAGTCCTATGTCGAAGAACATCCCGTTTTGAAAGGCGCGTGGAGTAAACTTCATGAAAATGAAACCAGGTATGCAGACAGAACCGGAGGCGAACTGGCCTGGCATAATAAGTATTTTGATTTTACTTTCGCTCAGCAGGAAATTGAATGGGGGCCCGGTGAATCGGGTAAACTGACGCTTTCCAATAACCCGGAGCACTATCCTTACGTCAGTATTTCGAAGGATTGGGGGTGGGGGAAGTTCATAGCGCTGCATGGGAAATTACAATCATTTCCTGAGGACACCAGTAAAAGCGGAGAGCCGCTGTATCCGGATAAATGGCTGGCCGCGCATCGTCTTGAATTTGCTCCATGGAAAAGTTTGACACTGGGAATTAACGAAAATTTTATTTATGGCTACCGTTACGCGGATTGGTCCTATCTGGTACCTTTTAATTTTTACAGAGCGACTCAACATAATTTACGCGACCGGGACAACGCGACAATTTCCATCGATTTTGAATGGGTCGCGCGCCCGGGGAGCAAACTCTATGGCGCGTTATTTCTGGATGAGTTTAAACAAAGCAAATTATTCACAGACTGGTACGGGAATAAGCACGCTTTTCTAATCGGTTTGCACCAGACCGATCCGTTCGGGATCGAAAACTTATCTTTGCGTTTAGAATATACAGCTGTTATGCCATGGGTTTACACACATAAATATCCCGTAAACAGTTACACAAGCGACTACCAGTCTCTTGGTTATTGGGCCGGTCCGAACTCTGAAGTGTATTATGCGCATGTGTCAAAAGACTGGCATCAGCGTTTAACAACCGGATTCAAATTTCAGCAGTATAAACATGGTGATAATTACGAGAATGAAAATATCGGCGGTGATATTCTCCTGGGGCACAACGATTTGCTGGGTGAACAGGAACAGCCCAGGGAAACCCGGGATTTTCTTGAAGGTAATTTAACCACCGAACAAAAATACGAAGCTTATCTAAAATATGAAGTTTTTAATGATTTGTTTTTAACACTGGTTTATGATCATTTTGATATTGAAAGCGCGGGAAGCAAAACCAAATTAGATGAATTCCATTTTGGCTTTGAATTGCGATATTAGGGAATAGGTTTCATCAATCGTCAAAAATGAGTAATTTCAGGTGTTGTCTTATAATATGTAAGAATTTATGACATTTATAATTATTTTCATCTTCAGCCTGGCTATTGCGTTGCTGGCAACTTATTTAACGCAAAAAATGGCGACAAAACATTCCATCGGAACATATCCGGACGGGAGGATGGTTCATCTTGGTTTTATCCCCCATATGGGCGGAATAGGATTCATTACCGGATTCGCGGGGGGAATACTTCTGCTGTTTGGATTAAATGAAAAATTATTTTTTGAGATTATTTCCGGATATGGAGCAATACTCGCCGGCTCTCTTCTTATAGTGATTCTGGGGATTTATGATGATCTCAAGGGATTAAATGCCGCCAAAAAATTTACGGGTCAGTTTATAGCCGCTTCAATTGTTATTTTTCTGGGATGTAAAATTGACATTCTTGTTTTTCCATCGGGACACTCAATTCATCTGGGGATCATGGCAGTTCCGTTTACTTACCTCTGGTTTATAGGTGTCAGCAACGCGGTTAATCTGCTGGATGGGCTTGATGGACTCGCGGCCGGCGCGGGGATTATCGCCTCTTCCGCTATCGCGTTAATCGCCTGGCAGTCAGCTGATTATGCAACTTTTGTGGTGACTCTTTCATTGATTGCGGGTCTGCTTGGATTTTTAAAATTTAATCATCATCCGGCTTCTATTTTTATGGGTGATACGGGTTCATTGTTCTTAGGATTTATTCTGGCGGCAATTTCAATAAGAGGATTCGAGAGTCAGCCGGGCAATATTTCATTGTTGATTCCATCCATCGCGCTTGCCGTACCGATAAGCGATACCAGCCTGGCCTTTTTCAGGCGACTAAATGGGGGACGACATCCCTTTAAAGCTGACAAAGATCATCTCCATCACAGACTGATTTTTTTGGGTTTAACGCACCGTCAGGCCGTCTATATCATCTACGGTATTTCCATTTTATCGGCCGTAACGGCATTCACGGTGGCCACACAATCTCTTATTGCAAGTGTTGTTATGTTTACGGTTACGTTCACATTGTCGGTACTGGGTCTTAAACGTCTTGGTTACCTAGAAGCGCAGAAAAGTAAGACTTATTATGGGGATGAAAAAATTATCCGCGCAAAACACCAGATTGCTCCTCTGTCAATGCGCCGGATACAGCATAGATTAAGCATTGGAATATCAGATGTTTTTATGGTTAACATCGCGCTGATTGTCACCTGGTGGGTCAGATTTCAATCGGGAATAATTAAAGTCAACAGACCCGTGGCTTTGGATGAATTTATTTTTACGCCGGTTACGCTGATCATTACATTGCTCTGGATATCTTTATTTTTTGTAAATAATCTCTATAATATGTACTGGGATGTTTCCCGGTTCGATAAAGTGCAACGCGTCAACAAGACGGTTCTGTTCGGGATCGTCATCCTGTATTTAGTGACCCTGGACCCCAGTAACTTGTTTACTGAAGGACGAATCGCGATTTTAATTTACGGCTTATGCGTTATTTTTTTTGTGAATTTCGGCAGGTTGATTGTTATTGGTTTTGAAAAAAGATATAAGCTGCTTGAATACGCGCCGCATAACACGTTACTGATCGGCACTTCCGAGAAAGGTAAGAAGATATTAAAAGACATTAGAAAAAATCCGCATTTACTCTACAATATTGTCGGATATATTTCTAAAAATCCATCTGAGAAGATATTTTATGATTTGGATTCGCTTGGAGTCTATAAAGACATACCTGAAATCATTAGAAAATTTGAAATAGAAGAAGTAATTATCGCCATTAATGAACGATCCAGGGATGAAGTTTTGAATATCGTTTCTTATGCCGAAAACATGAATGTGGTATTCAAAATCGTGCCGGAAATATATGATGTGGTTTCCGGTCATAAGACGGAAGAAGTCATCGGACACCCTCTGATCCGGTTATTTCCTGAGCACATGTTTTTGTGGCAATGGATATTAAAAAGAATTTATGATGTGATACTGGCTTCTGCGGTAGCGCTGATATTTATCCCTGTTGCCTTGCTTATAATTTTTCTTCTGTTTATATCCGGAAATTATCCACCTCTGATTATTCAAAATATGGTCGGCAGAAATGGTCGTCTCTTCGGGAAACTCAATTTTAATGTTGGTGAAAAAGAAACATTTGTCCAAAGGTTGCTTTTCAAAACAAGATTGTATAAGGTTCCGGAAATTATGAATGTTTTGCTTGGACAAATGAGCTTTGTGGGGCCCCGTCCCGAACAGCAGGAGGAGGTTGACCATTTAAAGGAAAAAATCAAGTTTTATAACCGGCGTTTTCAGATCCGGCCGGGAATGACCGGCTGGGCACAAGTGAAATTCCGGTATGATGAGTCACTGCGTCATAAAAGAGAGCAATTCAAACAAGATCTGTTTTATCTGGAAAATATGTCACTGACTTTTGATTTCAGAATTTTATTACGCTCGTCAGTCATATTTTTAACTAACCGATGAGAAATCATGTCACGTCCCAAAGTATTAATCAGTATTATCATTGTTAATTACAATGTCAGAGATTTTCTTGAGCAGGCGCTGATTTCGGTGAAGCGCGCGCTTGAGGATATTGCATCAGAAATAATTGTGGTCGACAATGCTTCCATCGACGGATCCGCGCAGATGCTCAGGAACCGATTTCCCGAAGTAAGACTCATTGAAAATGATAAAAATCTGGGGTTTTCCGCCGCTAATAATCTCGCGCTTACAGATGCCCGGGGGGAATACATTGTTTTGTTGAATCCGGATACGGTAGTTCAGGAAGACACCTTTAAAAAGCTGATACAATTTTTTGAACAAAATCCCGCCGCATCTGCCGCTACGTGTAAAATTCTGAATCCTGACGGGACTTTTTCAATAGATTGCCGCCATAGTATTCCGACTCCAATGACGGCATTCTGGAAACTGATAGGATTCAATCGTCTATTCCCAAAAAGTAAAATATTCGGCCGTTATAACCTGACCTACCTTGATGAAAATAAAATTCACCATGTGGAGGCCATTTCAGGATCATTTATGATGATAAAAAATGAAGTTGTTCAGAAAGTCGGACTGCTGGACGACAGATTTTTTATGTATTGCGAGGACATTGATTACTGCCACCGGATCAATCAGTCCGGAGGAAAAATTTATTATGTTCCTACATCTCAGTTAATTCACTACAAAGGGGAGAGTACAAAGAAAAACGATCTGGATTATGTTGTTACATTTAACAAGTCTTTGTATTTTTTTTATAAAAAGCACTATCAACAAAAATATATATATCCCTTTAAGTGGTTGATACTTCTCGGGGTCATATTAAGGGGATTGATGATCTTCATCAGAAATTTTGTCTCTACCTTTTATCCATTCCTGCTGGATTTGCTGATAATGAACGGAACGTTGTTTTTAAGTTTTTATCTCCGTTATGAAATGAAAGGGGATTTTTCGCTGCATGATTTTTTCAGCGACTATATCATTATTAACTTAATAACATCGGCTTCTTACTTTTTCTCATCCTTGTTCTTCGACAGCATCGACAGAGACAGATATTCTCTGCTTAAGGTGTTTAAGGCTAACCTGCTCACATACACGTTTGTCTCCGCCTTAACGTTTTTCTTCAAACAGTTCGCTTTTTCACGGTTGGTGGTACTGTTTACGGCATTTTTCAGCACATCGCTGATGCTTTTCTGGAGAATCGGCCTGAGATATTACGGCAGAAAATATTCAGAAGTCCTTAGAAAAGATTTGTTCGCGAAACGGGCGCTGATTGTGGGATTAGATGATGAGACACAAAACCTGCTTTTAAAATTAAATAAACGCGTCGATTCTTCAATCGAAATTGTCGGCTTGATTTCTCCCGATCAGAAAGATATTGGTAAAAAAATCGCGGGATTCCCGGTTTTAAGCTCTATACAACAATTGCCCGAATTTTTAAGGCTTAACAAAATAAACCTTGTCATATTCTCAACACATAATATTTCGTATAAATCTATCTTAACCGCGATGGCGAATGTTGAAAATTCCCATATCGAGTTTAAAATGGTACCCGGACATCTGGAATTTATGGTAGGTAAATCAAATATAGAACGCCTTGATAACATGCCGCTGGTGGATATAGAATATGCTTATGGCAAACTTTTTAACCGGTTTGTAAAAAGATCAACCGATATTTTTTCTTCCTTTATAATCCTGATAGCCCTTTTACCTGTCACTTTGCTGTTATTACCGTTCAAAGTTGGAAAAATTAGCAGAAAGCCTGTTCATCAGGGCCAGAATAATATCAAAACGATTTTATGGTATCCCAAAAAAGGATTTTTTCGATTTATGCTAAATCTGATAAATGTATTCTCCGGAAAATTATCGCTGGTGGGAGCGCCGTTAGAGAAGGATGAAAAACGGGATCAGCATTTTGACTATAAACCGGGTTTGACGGGGATCATTCAAATAAATAAAAGCAAGATCACAGATGATCAAATATCCGATAACTTTGAATTACATTATCTGAAAAATCAGAATTTTGTACTTGATGCCGAGATTATCTACAGGGCGCTCTTTTTGAAAAAATAAAAATGATTAAGGATACATTCAGAACTAAATCCGAATTCAACTCTGTCAAAACATAAACACCAACAACCGGCATTGGCCAGGCTAAACATGGTACTGATTATACCTTGCTCTAAAATATAGAATTCGTTAAATTAAAAAATGGATAAAATTTAATTTACCGTTTTAAACGGGAACAATGAATACTTCGAAAAACAGGATCTGAAATAATGCTGGATATAAAGCTTATCAGGGATGACGCGGAAAAGGTTAAGGCCGGAATCCGCGCCAAGGGAGAAATGGGGGATGTTGAACAGCTTCTTGAGATGGACAAAAGAAGACGTTCGATTATCTTTCAGGTTGAAGAATTAAAGAAACAGCGGAATGAAAATTCTAAAATTGTTTCTCAATATAAGCGTGAAGGCAAAGATGCCGGAGAATTGATCGATTCTACAAAAAAGATTTCTGAAAACATTAAAAATTTTGATGAAGAACTCGCGGATCTGGAAAATAAGATATTCTATGAGCTGAGTCGAATACCGAATCTGCCTCATGAATCAACTCCTTTGGGAAAAGACGCGGGTGATAACGTCGAAGTTAAAAAGTGGGGTACGATTCAGGATTTTGATTTCAAAGTATTAAATCATCTTGAGCTCGCTGATCATCTTGATATTATGGATTTCAAACGCGGGGGTAAGGTAACCGGCAGCGGATTCCCGGTATATAAAGGCGCGGGTGCTCGTCTGGAAAGAGCTTTGATTAATTTTATGTTGGATTTGCATATAGAAAAGCATGGTTATACGGAAATATTTCCTCCTTTTCTTGCAAACAGAGACAGCATGTTCGGGACAGGACAGCTGCCCAAACTTGAAGATGATATGTATTTTATGGAGAAAGATGATTTGTTCCTGATCCCCACCGCGGAAGTTCCGGTCACCAATTTACACCGCGATGAAGTTTTGTCCGGTGAAGATCTTCCGGTTAAATATACGGCATATTCAGCGTGTTTCAGAAGGGAAGCTGGTTCATACGGCAAGGATACCAGGGGATTTTTAAGAGTACATCAGTTTAATAAAGTTGAAATGGTAAATTTTGTAAAACCGGAAGATTCCTACCGGTTTCATGAGCAGTTGTTGACCGAAGCAACCGAAATTCTTGAATTATTGGAGATTCCCTACCGGGTAATGTTGCTGTGTACAGGAGACCTTAGTTTTTCAGCGGCAAAATGTTATGATATTGAGACCTGGTCACCCGCTGAAGATAAATGGCTTGAAGCGTCAAGTGTAAGTAATTTTGAAGACTTTCAGGCGCGTCGCGCTCAAATACGTTTCAAACGTGAAGCGGGATCCAAACCGGAATATGTTCACACATTAAACGGATCGGGCCTGGCCACATCGAGACTAATGGTATCATTACTTGAGAATTATCAAACCGATGAGAATACGGTTATTGTGCCGGAGGTTTTACGCAAATATATGGGCGGTATGGATATAATTAAACGGAAATTTTGATTATGACGGAGAGACAGGCCAGATTAAAAATTGTGGAAATCGGCCGTTTAATGTATCAGTTCAGATATATTGTCGCCGGCGATGGGAATATCAGTATCCGGCTTGGTGACAATATTGTAATCACCCCCCGAGGAGCCTGTAAAGGCCTTCTGTCGGCAGATGAATTGTCTCTGATCAGTTTATCCGGAAAAGTTATTAGGGGACGGGCGGAACCATCTTCCGAAAAAGAAATGCATCTGACCGTATATAATTTAAGACCGGACATAAATGCTGTAGTTCATGGTCATCCTCTCTTTGCGACATCCTTCGCATCCGCGGGATTATCACTCAAAGATTCAGTTTTACCTGAAATCATCCTGACACTTGGAAAAATACCGCTGGCGGATTACGGCACACCGGGAACAGCTGAAGTCGGGAATTCTATTTCTGACTTAATCCGCGAATCGGATGCTATTTTACTTGAGAATCACGGAGTATTGGCGATTGGACATAGCATTGAGACCGCATACTTTAACCTGGAAAGGGTTGAACACTATGCGCAGATTGCGTTTCAGGCAAAGATGCTGGGCGGTTATACAATTCTTCCGGATGAAAAAGTCAGGAAGCTGCGGGAAACAGTGCCCTGAAATCGGAAAAAAACAGAGGTGATTTTAATCTGATGAAAATTATTGAATCGTTCATCCGGACCATTCTGACTTACATTGTACTCTTTATTGCCACCGGCATTACAGCGACTCTGGCCATTATCGGCGGAACATTGAAAGATCCCTACTGCGAATTTAATAATCTTATAATTAAATTATGGGCACGCTCCATTCTCTGGGTCTCGGGTACAAAATTAATCATAGAAGGACTGGAAAATGTGAAACCGGGACAGCCTTATATATTTGTCGCCAATCATCAAAGCAATTTTGATGTACTTGCTACCGTCGTTGCCATTCCTGAGACCGTTCGCTTTATCGCAAAAAAGGAACTTTTCAGAGTACCTCTGTTTGCTCAGGGCATGAAAGCTGCCGGAGTGATTAAAATTGACCGTGGTAACAGCGTCTCAGCAAAAAAAAGTATCGATGATGCTGTAAATATTGTAAAACATGGGGTTTCGGTAATTGTCTTTCCGGAAGGGACCAGGAGCAAAGACGGAAAAATCCATGCATTTAAGAAAGGCGGATTTATTCTCGCCCTCAACGGCGGAATTCCCATCATGCCGATAGTGATCTCAGGAAGTAAATATGTTTTAAAAAAACACTGGTTTATTCTTAAACCGGGAAAAATTAAGACACGATTTTTAAAAGAGATTCCGACAAAAGATTTAAGTTATGACAGCCGGAATCAGCTGGTTGAACAGGCCAGAAATCAAATTGTGGAAATGTACGAGCCTGAATTTAACAAGGAATAATAATGGAATTTACAAATTTAACAATACTTGATCATCCTCTTATTCAACAAAAACTGTATTATATACGGGATAAAAACACAAATAACCTGAATTTCCGTTCCATGCTGAACGAGATATCGGGTTTAATGGTTTATGAAGTGACAAGAAATTTGCCGGTGACTGAACGGGAAGTGGTAACACCTATGGAGACTACCAACGGCAACGTACTTGAACGGCCGGTCACACTTGTTCCGATATTAAGAGCCGGACTTGCAATGTGCGATGGCATTTTGAGCTTGATTCCGCATGCGCGGGTTGGGCATATCGGATTATATCGTGACAAAGAGACTCTTAAACCGGTAGAGTATTATTTGAAATTTCCCAACGACATTGCTGAATCCGAAATAATTGTGATCGATCCAATGCTCGCGACCGGCGGGAGCGCATCCGCGGCGATAGATTATGTTAAAGAACGCGGAGGTCATTCAATTTTGTTTGTATGTCTTGTCGCCGCGCCTGAAGGAGTTCGTTATTTAGAAGAGCATCATCCCGATGTGCCCATATATGCCGCTGCTTTAGACAGGGAACTTAATGATCATGGATATATTCTGCCGGGGCTTGGCGATGCGGGAGACAGGATTTACGGTACTGAATAAGTTTTGATAAAGTCAGGCGATACATACTCTGTTTCGGCCTGACTTTTTTGCTTTATAGAGAGCCTGATCCGCGCGTTCGATAAGATCTTCCATATCGGTTCCGTCATCAGGGAAATTAGCCAGGCCGATACTTACTGTAAGTTTTCCGAGAGGCTGGAACTGCTGCAGATTGAATTCGAAATCTTCTATTAAGTTGTGAAGTTTTTGGGCAATCCAGATAGCGTTCTGTTTATCCAGACCCGGAAGTATGATAACAAATTCTTCCCCCCCGTATCTTGCTACTGTATCAAGACTTCTGGTGTTCTCTGACAGAATTAGGCTGACCTGACAAAGAATTTTATCACCTTCGGGGTGCCCGTGACGGTCATTGTAATCCTTAAAGTGATCGATATCGATGATCAAAAGGGAAAATGGGGTCTTAAAACGCTTACCGCGGTTCATTTCCCGTTCCAACTGCTGTATAAAATAGCGGTAATTGTAAATTTTAGTGAGACCGTCAGTGATTGCCTGTTGTTCCTTAATCTTATACAGTTTCATCAGTTTATGATATAGAATCATATTTTCATAGATGATTCCGATGGTCTGAATAAAGGATTTCAGTATGCGAACTTCGTATGTCTCGAAATCCTGTTGGGTTTTCCCTTTATCTATAAAAATCAGATAACGTTTTGGCATCTGCAACTCGAGTTTTTCATCAGATGTCACATTTGAAGCAATATTCGCGAAAATTTCGGTGGAATCTTTTTTTACGGCTAAATTAGATAGATTTCCCAAAATAAACGACTCCGTCTGCAAATTTTTTGCCAGGCTCAAAAGTGAAGGCTCCAGGATTTCGGAAAGATTTTTGATCCAGATAATTCCACCGTCTTTTTTAAGGTAGGTCAAAAATTCGGGTTTATATTTAAAACTTTTCTTATGAATGGATGAACTGGTGACACCGTCGAATGAAAATGGAATTAGCTTTCTTTTTATGGTGTCTAATTCAAAAGAAATGCATCTGTCAACCTTAAATCCCTCAATTATTTTTTCAGGCAGAATTTTCAGAAGCGCCGCCGGATCTCTTTGTGTTCTTAAAAAATTGGCAACGTTGTTGAGATAGAACAATCTGTCATTGTACCTTGCAAGATCCTGATGAGACTCATATAGTTCTTTGTTCACCTTCGTAAGATTTTCATTGAGAGATTCGAGTTCGAGAAGTTTTCTGCGTAATTTCTCAACAAGCTGGACATTATATTTTTGTAAAAATTTCTTCTCCTTTTCAGGAGAAATAAAATCTTTTTTCCCGGATAGATATTCTTCGATCTTAAATAAAAATTCAGTGACATTTATGGGTTTTGAAATATAACCGTCACATCCGGCGGCGAGAGTTAAATCTTTGGCATCACGGTGCATTTCCCCTGTCAGGGCGATTATAGGCGTGTCCTTGATATCGGACAGACTTTTTAAATGAGTAGTGACCTCGTATCCCTGCATATCGGGCAGCCGTAAATCCACCAGAATTAGATCCGGTTTGTGTTCTATGGCCATCTGAATACCGTCAAGGCCACGGGCAGCTTCATAGAACTGATATCCCTTATACCTGATAATATCAGCCATCAGAGACCTTGTTTCGGGATCGTCCTCAATATAGAGTATTTTTTTATTGTCTATACTCATGGATCTCTGATTATTTTAATGGTTTGGATTTGACAGTCGAACGAGAATACGAACAATTTTACCGGATTTCTGATATTCAATTCAAGAAAGTAAACTATCCTGGTTAAAAAATCAAGCAGGATCGCTTGCAGGACCTATTTATTTATCAAATATTCCCTGTTGTTTAGAGATGTTTGCAAATTAATAAAGTAATGTCATCAGCCGGAATATCAATTTTAGCAAAATCTTTCAGCGCCTTAATAATTTCCAGTTTTATCTGGTGAACAGACATCTGTTGGTTGGCTTTAACGATTTCAATTAAGCGGTCTTCGCCAAACTCTTCATCAAGATGATTCATGGATTCGCTGACGCCATCGGTATAAGCGACGAGGATATCACCCTGATTAAATTCGACTTCTTCCTGGATATATTCCTGATTGCCGATAAAACCGAGTACGATACCGCCTTTGGTAAGGTGTTTAATCTGCCCGTTTGCAGTAATTAAAATCGGAGGATTGTGTCCGGCGTTGGTATATATCACCTTATTATTTTCCATGTCGATAATACCATAGAACAGAGTAGCGTATTTTCCCTCTATGGTGGTCTGGCAAAGCAGATTATTTAATCTGTTGACGACATCGCACGCGGTCATAAAAGTCTTGTTTTGCGTACGGAACCCCGCGAGAATCAAAGTCATCATCAGCGCCGCGGGCGCGCCTTTGCCGGAAACATCACCGATAATGAAACCGAGAGTGGTTTCATTGAATTTTATAACATCATAGAGATCGCCGCTTACAAGTTTGCTGGGAATGTTCTCTGCGGTTAGGCGAAGATCTTTAAGTTTCGGAAGCTGTTTTATAAGTAAATCCTGCTGAACCATACTTGCATTGATCAGCTCATGTTCATAGGCTTGTTTTGCGAGCCTTATATCAAGCTGTCGGGCATTGTGTATGGCTATAGCCGCCTGATTGGCAAAAATATTCAGTATATCTACCTGACTTTCATTAAAGTAATTTAATTTGTCGCTCTCCATACATATTACTCCGAGAACAGTTTCCTCAAATATCATCGGGATAGAAATCTGGGATTTCGTATTTTTGCGTATTTCAAGATAGTGTTCTGAATTGCGAACATCATCAATAATATCAATTTTTTTTGATTCAACAACCCAGCCACAGGCCCCCTGGCCGACTTTAAGATGGAGACGGTCCGTCACTCCCGAATCATAGCCCCGGCTGCTGGTATTCAATAGGTTTTTCCCTGATTTATCTACAAGGAAAATGGCGGCGGCATCAAAATTAATCAATGACTGGAGAGAATTTAGTATAAAATCGAGAATATCTTTGGTGTTGAGCGATGAAAGGATACGCTGACTTACTTCAATCAGTTTCCGTGTTTCAAAGTTCTTTTTCTCCAAATCAACAAAGAGTCCGGTGTTTTCAAGTATTAATCCGCCCTTACGTTGAATTTTTTGGAATAATGATCTGGTCGGTTTGTCACGGTAAAAGCGGACTTTTTTAAGATTAACCAACAAAAATGCAAATGTTTGGTTATGGCCATGGAAAGGCAGGAGCGCATATAGATCCGCCTTTTTAAATTTTTGGGCAAAGGATTCCGGTATCTGTAGTGTGGAAAAATAATCCTCAATCAGAAGGGTTTCCGCTTGGATTGGTCTGATATATGAAGCATCGAGGCCGAGAGTCATTAATTCACTGTCATCCAGATTACCCGAAAATGCCGGATAGAATTTATTGTTCTCAAAGATATAAAAAGCGTAGGAAACATCACTGAATATTTTTTTAAACGCGTCTTCAAGCTCATGCGTCACCTCATGGTAACGGAAGGAACTGTTCAGCTTTGTATTCAGTGTTTCGAGGGTCTGTTGAATATGATTTAGCAGAAAATAATAGTGCTTATTGACAAATCGTCTGACCAGTAGCTTTAGCCTGTCATGAAACAGGATAATCAAAGCCAGCACTATGGCTACGGGTGGCAGAAAGGATGCCTTATCAATTACTGCTTCTCCGAGATAAAGGAGTAATGTTAAAAGGAGATATATCAAATAAAGTATTGCAGATTCAATAATATCATATTTCGACAAAACTACTCCTTTGTTATGGGCGTAAATATAGAGAATACTTAGATTATATTCAATAATCAGGAATGTAAAGCGATGATAAAATCAGGTTGATGTCTCTATTTTAAGGGTTAAAATGGTGACATCATCGTATTTGGTTGGATCACCGGAAAACTCTGTCAAAACATCATAAAGTTTCAGATTTAAGTCTTGACTGTTGAATGCCGCCATATTTTCCTGGAAAAAATGAATCAGGGCCGGTTCATCAAATGGTTCCTCATCATCATTCATAGCTTCTGTAACACCGTCAGTGAACATCGTCAGGCATAGAGTTTCTTTTAGATCCACTCTGCCGGTTTCATAATGTACATCCGGCATCATACCTAGAATGATTCCACCTTTATCCAGAGCATGATAACTCCCGTCAGGTCTGAACAAATACGGGGGATTGTGGCCTGCATTGACATATTCCAGTTGATGGGTTTTAGCGTTAAGTTTTGCGATAAAAAAAGTTATGTATTTATCGACCGATGTATTTTTATAGATCAGATTATTCAGTTTGGATGTGATTTCATCCAGTTCATATTGTTCTCCGGCAAGGGTCTGTAAACCTGCCTGCAGATTAGACATTAAGAGTGACGCGGGCATGCCTTTTCCGGAAACATCCGCAATGGTTAGTATATATACATCATGACTTATTTTGATGATATCGAAATAATCGCCGCCCACCTGCTTACTCGGGATATTCAGGCCATGAATATCGTATCCCATGATCCGCGGCATGACTTTTGGTAAAAGCTGAATCTGAATTTTTTTTGCCAGGTTAAGTTCTTCTTCCATCCGCTTTTTTTCCAGCGTTTCCTCGAAAAGACGCGCATTTTCCAGGGATATGATCGCGATGTTTGCCAGAGTGGACATAAAATCGATATTGGCTTTGTTAAACAGGCTTTTATCCAGTTTTTCTCCCAGAAATATGAACCCGCGAACCTGGTCCTGATTTACCATAGGGGTAATAACACGGATTCCCAGATCATATAATTTAGAATATTGATTTTGATCTTCTGAGAGAATCATGGGGGTATTGAAGTCAGGTAGATTTCGGCACTGATCGATGCATTTTCTGATCGCGGCATCATTAAATAATGATCCCTTTCTGTATACTATTTCAAGCTTGCCGCCCACATGCTGGGCAACGAAAAACTGGTTAACCAGCATTTGTCCCATGAGTGAATAGGATAGCTGTCGGAGAATCTTGTCCGTGTCAAAAAGCCGGTTTAACTCGTTACCGATCTCAAATAATGTATTCAGTTCCTGTATTTTTTGATCAAGTTGTCTGTTTACCTGATTCAGTTTATCAAAGATAAGGGCATTTTCGATGGAAGGCGCGGCGATGTTTGAGAGCGACGACAAAAATTCAATTTCCTCATCGGTATAATCCGATTTAACAAGCCGGGCGCCATAACCGACGATTCCTTTAAATTCACGCATCGAACTCAAAGGCAGGATCAACTCAATCTTGAATTTTTTAAAGAAATCGACCCACTCATCTTCTCCCTCATATCGGCTGATCAGAAAAGGGTGTTTTGGTAAGGATGCGATCGATATTTCCTTGTCAATCAGCGAAAACGGCAGCCCCTTAAGGGTTTCGACCCGGTACAGATCAGATTTTTGCTGAAATAAAACAATGCCTCTCCCGATAGCCATTCTTCCCATCGGTACAAGCAAAATGGTATTGAGAATAGATTTTAGATTCAGGGATGAGTTGAGAGTCTGGCTTATTTCAAATAGGGCGGAGAGTTCGAGCAGCCTTTTATCCAGTTCATCTGAGTTTAATTCGTTTTGATGGCGGTGCCGAAAACTGTTAAGATGATCATTCATAACTATGCGGATTTTTTGTTTAAGTATTTTATCATGGAGACCTGATTTTTTGCGCCCGGATTAAAAGTGTAATTAACTTCGTCCATGATTGTCTTCATCAGATAAATACCCAAACCTCCCATTTTAGCTTCATGAATGTATTGTCTTAAATCCGGTTCCGGGAGTTTCGAAGGATCAAATCCTTTGCCCGTATCGGAGATGATAATTTCAATTTTTTCGTTATCCAAATACACAATGATGTCTATCATACGCCTGGAATCAAATTTATGCGCGTGCTTGATAACATTTGTGCAGGCCTCATCCACGGCAAGAGCAATCTGGTCAGCGGTGGATGGATTGAATCCTGTCTTCAACGCCAGGCGGTTTACGAATTCGCGAATGATCTCCAGATTATCTGTCTTACTCGGGAACCGGAGTTTGAATTTTTGCTTTCGACTTTTTTTCATATCGGGCTCTAATTAGGAATTCGAATTAATTTTACAAAAGTTGCTATTTAGCCTTAAAAAATTTTGATTTAGCCTGCGTTTCTTCATCGAAAATCTCATAAAGTGATGGAAATCCAAGTAAGTCAAAAACTTTATATACTTTTGGTGATAAATTTGATAGTTTAATATCACCCCCTTTTTCACGTATTTCTTCAATAAAACCCATAAAGACTCCAAGGCCCGCGCTACTTATATAATCAAGTTTATGAAGGTTCACAATGATATTTACCCGTTCCTCCTTTAATAACCGGTCGAGCGCATCCTCAAATTTGGGAGCTGTATGGGCATCAAGAAATCCAGCCAAATGTAAGACTGAAATTGTATCCTGATCATTTCGTGAAATTTCAAAACCACTCATTAATTACCTCCGGGACAGTCATTGGATATTTTATTCGAATAGCCACCGCGGGGCGGGAGATATGGCTATCTAAATTTATATCCCTATTATAAGCAATCTTAAATTTTTATCAAAATTAATGTTAAATCATCATGTAGGTTCTGCCCATCCATGAATCCGAGAATCTCATCTATTATTTTATCTTTAATTTGTTCGACGCTCAATTGATAATTCTGCTTCACTATATCACAAAGACGCTCCTCGCCAAATTCATCGCCGTTTCCGGTTCTTGCCTCGGAGAGGCCGTCTGTAAAAAACACGAGTATATCATTCGGAGAAAGCTTTACTTCCACTTCTTCCAGCATCTTATCAAATATGTCACCATTATCAAGACCAACAGCGACGCCGGAAGGCTGAAGTAATGATGTCCGGTCATCAATTGAATTATAATATAAAATAGGGCAATGTCCCGCCCGCGCGAATCTCATAACGTTTGTTTTTGCATCAATATAAGCGGCCAGGAGGCTTATGAATGTCTTTTTCTCAAGAGATTCATATAATATCTTATTTGTATTTATCAGAATTTCTTTCGGAGATGTCTGGGTTCTGATGAGTGATTGGATAATTCCTTTCGTTTCTGCCATATAAAACGCGGCGGATGTCCCTTTACCGCTCACATCCCCGATGATCAGGCCGAGTTTTGAATCAGGATATGTATAAAAATCGTAATAATCACCGCCTACTTCATAGGCAGTGATAGTTAGCGTATCAATTTGAAAATTCCCGACTTGCGGAATTTCCTGCGGCAGCAGTTTGAGCTGAACATCACGGGCTATTTTTAATTCTTGTTCCATGCGTTCACGTTCGAATGAATTTCGGAGAAGTTTTACATTTTCAAGAGCGATGGCAGCTTGATTGGCATAAGCCTCCAGCATGTTCACATCATCAGGATCAAAGCCGAACACACGGGTTTTCACCGCGTACAATATTCCCATAACCTGACCATTGGCGCCGAGAAGCGGAGCGCCGGCGAACGACCCGATTCCGTTTTTCAGGATTTTGATAGTCTGATATTCCTTGCTCTTTGTCAGATCATTCATAATGAGCGGTTTTTTATTAAGCAGAATTTGATTACTGATGCTTTGATTTGTCCTTGAATTAAATTCCAGGAGTTCATCACCATTGATGTTTTTTGATGCCGCAACATATAAATTATCTGCCCGTTCATCAAATAGTTCCAACCATGTATAAGCTGATTCCGTAACCTCGGCGGTCATTTCGGTAACTAATTGGACTAATTTTTCATAATCATATTCAACAGACATAACTCTGCTTAAATGATGCAGGGAGGAGACTTCTTTCATTTTGCGGTCAAATACCCTGGCGGTGGGCAGATGGAGCAGAAAATTCAAATTCGCGAAAATGGCATAAAACACAAGGAAATACCAGCTGATATTTGTAAAAACGGCTAACGCGAGACTATGGGCAGGGACAGAAACCTTGAAAGCGAGATCGAAAAGATATAATACTACCCAGATGAGGACAAATGAGATTAGAAAATAGTAATATTTTTCTTTGCGTGACAAATAAGTGATCCAGCTGTTTCTGGTAGATAGCCCGGCGAGAAATATCAATGTCCCTAAAAATGCGGCGTTGTTATATATGCCGTTGCCGCTAAAGCTAAGGTCAAGGGGTGTTTCAAAGACAACGGTCAATATCATTGTCGCCAATGTTCCCGCGAGCGCGATGGCAAGATAGAGATTTGTTCTTCTTCTGAATTTATAATAAAGCAGGTTCTTGATACTGATCAGAATAGGCAATAGCAGTAGTATTGCCGCGAGAGAGACGAGATTTGAATAAACCAGGCTGAGAAAAGTTTCAGGCTGCTGCGGAAATGTAGCCGGAGAGAAGCCCGGTGAAAGAGCCTGTTTCAGTACAATCACCAAAATATATAGTATCGCTAAAAATTTAATCAGATTTTTTAGATTGGTCTGAACATCAGAAACTGAAAAAAAGGATTTTCTTTTTAGGTAAAGGTAATAAAAATAAATAGTTAAAACAGAAAAACTTTCATGTAGGTAATTCCACGGCTGGATGTTTAGAGAGCTGAAATACTGTATGACATCATATGCAAACGTAATTAGGCTGTTGAATACGATAATTCCAATCAGAACTTGCGTCGGCAGATGTATCCGTTTCATTCAATAAATACCTTAAAGGGATAAATTGCGTTTGAGAAAACTCCGATCAGTGTAGAATCACTCCGAAAATGTTTTACCAACCGGGTTCCTGTGTCGCTCACTATGAGATTGCCGTTTTTCGGATTAATTCTCAGGTCTGACGGAGTAATAAAACCTTCACGTTGACTGAGACGTAATCCGTTGTATGAAAGTTGCATTATTTCTGAATTTATATCATTATAAATAATTATCCAAACAGTCATATTCTTTTCATCAAGTCTGAATTTTCCGAAATTATCCGATCTGTAAATTTCTTCGGTTTCCCCTGTCGCGAGATCATATTTGTAAAGAATATCTTCGGCCGGTGTTTGATCGGTAAGAAACAGAATTTGATTTGTCTGGTCTATCTGAAAAAATTCCGGATTCAGAAGAGATTGATCATCCAGGGATGAAAGTGAATATTGTAAAACTCCCTCCAGGTTATAAACAAGTATCTTGTGATTCCTGTTATCTAGTATAAATAGTAGTTTTTCTTCTGAAAACTCAATTTGTATTGGATTTCCGAGATTTGTCGCGGTCAAGGTTGATGTCCCTGTAACAGAATTGATCTGATATAGTTTTCCGGAAGAGTCGGTCAGCCAGAAGCTTTGGTTAAACGAATCATAAGCGCAGTCAAACGGATGCTCGATGCCGAATTCACTGAAAAGAACTTCCCCGTTGTCCAGATCAAAAATATTGAAACTATTTATGGTCGGATACGTTACCATCGCGCGGTTATGGTCATGGTCGAAGGCAAGAGCCTCAGGGATCCAGACACCATAAACGGTTAATGTAACCGTCTTCATGTCATACGCGAGATTCAGAAATGTTTCAAGGCCCCATCTGTCTATCAGCCATATATCACCGGGTCCCGCAATGACATCGACAATATTCGTGGGAGGAGAATCGGAATTTTCACCGGTTAGTGTCATATAATAACTGTACTTGATATCGTATTTAATATCAATGTCCTGATATGATGTTTGATTTTTTGGAAAGGAAGACAGAAGGGTAAACTGATTTTCCAATTCAGATTTTTTGTAGAGTTTGAATCCGTTAAAATCCACGGTTAACCGCGGACTCCATCGAATCTGCACGGTGGAGTCAACGGATGAAACAGAAAGGTTTAAATCTATATTAGATATACCACTGCCGGGGTCAAAAATATTGTTCTTATCCCTGTCTGAGCAGCCGGTCAGGGTGACTGTTACAAACAGATATATTGTAAAACAAAGATATCTCACACGGCTATCTGTATTAGTGATACTAATATTTTGCAAACCGGTTAATTTAATGAAAGTTTCTTCAGTATCTCTTCGTAAACTTGTTTTACTTCATTATTCCCGCTAATCGAATAAAAATGGTTAAGATTTTCATAATACTTTTTGACGGGTTCTGTCTGTTCTCTGTAAATATCGAGGCGTTTCTGTATTGTTTCGACATTGTCGTCACGACGGGTTATGATATTTCCCCCGCAAATGGTGCATTTGTTGTCTGCCGGGGCGGGATTGGTCGCTGAATGATAATCTGCTCCGCAACTATGACAGATTTTACGGCTTGACAGTCTCCGGATGATTTCGCTGTCCGGAACGGTTATTTCAATACAAACAAATGCAGGGAGTTCCAGCTTTGTCATTAATTCAGAAAGATGTTTGGCCTGAGGTATGGTCCTTGGAAAACCGTCCAGGATGAAACCTTTTTTACAGTCTTCTCTTTGAATACGTTCTTTAATAATTCCAAGCATCAGATCATCGGGGACCAGTTCGCCCTTTTCCATGACTGATTTTGCTTTTTTACCCAGCTCACTTTCAGTTCTTACCGCTTCACGAAGCATATCGCCTGTAGATATTTGTGGAATCCCGAAATTACTGCTCAACAGTTTTGCCTGAGTACCTTTACCAACTCCCGGTGCGCCGAATAAAATAAGATGCATCCTAAAGCTCCTTCAGTTTGTCGTTAAAGTATGCCTGATCTATTGCTAAACAGGTTGCTGAACCCGTTACTGTGTCTCTCGTGCATCTAGACTTAAGGTTTTAACGCTTATCTTTTTCTTTCGCTCATTTTCAGCATAGAGCTGACCGCAGGCCGCCTGGATTTCCCAGCCTTTCCTCCTGCGAATGGTAATGGTTCTGTGGCTATCATTTACCAGGATGTCAAAGCGTCTTACCTGTTCTTCCGTTGGTGGTTTGAACTGGGGATCATCTGAATTGCAGGGAATGATATTTATTTTGCAGGTGATGCCCTGTGTTAACTGTACCAGGAGTTGCGCATCTTCTTCAGATGAGTTCAATCCGTCTATTAAAACGTATTCGAATGTGACTCTTTTTTTTGTTTTTTTGTTATAATATCTTGCCGCGTCCATAAGTTTCTCAAGCGGATATTTTTTTGAAATCGGCATAATTTGTTCGCGGATGACATCTTTTACGCTGTTCAGCGAAATAGCCAGTGAATAAGGCTGATTATCGTCAGCCATTCTATAGATAGCCGGTATAATTCCGCTCGTGGATATGGTTATTCGTTTCCGGCTGAATGCCATTCCTTCAGGATCAGCCATAATATCGGCAGATTTTATAACTGATTCATAATTCAGCATAGGTTCGCCCATCCCCATAAATACAATATTTGTCGGGGGATAGAGACTGCGTTCTTTCATTTGAATCACCTGCTCTATGATTTCTCCGGATGTCAGGTTTCTTAGTAATCCCATTTTACCTGTCGCGCAGAATTTGCAATCCAGTGGACAACCGATCTGAGAGGAGATACAAAAAGTTACCCTTTTACCCTCATAAATGATCACGCTTTCAATTTTCATGCCGTCAGACATTTCCCAAAGGTATTTTGTCGTGCCGTCTTTTTTTGATTTGATTTCGTCAACTAAACTGAAGGATCTTAGTGTGAATTGGTTCTTTAGCAGTTCTCTGAAAGGTTTCGGAAGCGTGCTGAATTCAGTAAACTCTTTCCAGTTTTTCGAATATATTCCTTTGTAGATCTGATTTGCCCGATATTTGGGCTGTTCAATCTCCGACATGTAATTTTCGAGTTCCTGCTCTGTAAAATCCAGGATATGTTGTATCATCTATTTCTCATTTGCATTTAAGGCGTTCTATATGTAAAATTTAAACTGTTATCATCAAAATAAAATTTATTAAATTATTAGCTCAATCTCAAGGAAATTAATGGCCTATGGACAAAGGAATTTCGAATTCTCCTGCTGATTTAGAGGTCGCTGACTTAATTCTTACTAAATATGAAATAATTAAGAAAGAACTCTCAAAAGTTATCATAGGCCAGGATGATATTATTGAGCATTTGTTAATCTCACTTTTCACACGAGGACACAGTCTTCTTGTCGGTGTTCCGGGTTTGGCAAAAACCCTGCTTGTCCGCACCATCGGCCAGATTTTAGATATGCAGTTTTCAAGGATCCAATTTACTCCAGATTTAATGCCTTCCGATATTACCGGAACTGAAATTTTGGAAGAAGACCGGTCCACCGGTCAAAAATCCTTCAAATTTATAAAAGGTCCCATCTTTGCCAATCTAATACTCGCGGACGAAATCAACCGGACACCGCCAAAAACTCAATCGGCATTACTTGAGGCAATGCAGGAATACCGTGTGACCGCTGCCGGACAATCTCATCATATCGAAGAACCTTTTTTCGTTCTGGCGACTCAAAATCCCATTGAACAGGAGGGGACATATCCGCTGCCGGAGGCTCAATTAGACCGATTTATGTTCAGCCTTTGGCTGGATTATCCCAATTTCGCGGATGAGCTGGAAATTGTAAAACGAACAACAACCAATATAAATTTCGAATCTGAACCCGTTGTTTCAAAACAGGATATTCTGGAATTTCAGAAATTGATCAGACGTGTACCTGTGGCGGATAATGTAGTTGATTATACCGTCCGGCTTGTCAGTTCGACCCGCCGGGGGAATTCATTGTCGGATGAAAAATTATCCGAGTGGATCCGCTGGGGCGCCGGACCAAGGGCCTCGCAGTTCCTGATTCTCGGAGCGAAGGCAAGAGCTATTCTTCACCATCGCTACACTCCTGATGTTGATGATATCCGCAGTCTGGCATTACCTGTGCTCAGACATCGTCTTGTTACGTCATTCAGCGCAGAAGCAGAAGGTATTTCTATAGAACAGATCATAGATTATGTATTAGAAAAAGTGGATCATTGAGAGGAAAAAAAACTTTAAGGCAATCATTTTCTGCTTAAATCAATGAATTGACTGCTTTTATGAATTTCCGGGGGGACAAGTTTCTAAAGAGTGGTATTTTAATTAGGATTTACCAAAATGTATTGGAAAATTCGTTCAACCCGTGTTAACTGGTTTTATATTGTTCTCGTCTTAGTTGCGTATCTGACTATTTCTTATTCTCAAACAATCCCTTTACGCGTTTACTCCATTGAAGAAGGACTTATACAATCACAGGTACAGACCATTACCCAGGATGCCGATGGATATCTGTGGATTGGAACTAAGGACGGAGTATCAAAATTTGATGGACTCCGTTTTTATAATTACAGTAAAAATAACGGGTTGGCAGAAAACTTTGTTCTGAGCTCCATTCGCGATAAGTATGGTAATATCTGGTTTGGCCATTTCAGCGGAAATTTGAGTATTTTTGATTACAAGGAAAATAGTTTCAGGCTATGTACGTTCAATGATAAACTCCCGGGCAGTCCCATCACCGGCCTTTACATCGATCCTGCCGACAGGCTCTGGATTGCCACTCTGGAAAAGGGATTGTTCTATTTGTCGGGAGATTCACTCATTAATGTTTCGGAACAGTTAAATATCAATTTCGGGACCATCCAAAGGTTATTCGCGGATAAGGAAAATAACATCTGGATTGCCACTAAAAAAGGCGCCGTCACCATCAGTTTCGAGGATACCAATTCGCTGGATACAATGAAAATGCGATTCTATACCGAAAAGGATGGTCTTGCTGATGACGGCATTCTGTCGATATGCGAAGACAGTGCTGGCTACATTTGGTTGGGAACTTCAAAAAACGGAGTTCTTAAATTCAGGAGAGATCGGAATACCGGCAATCTCTCTGATCTGAAAAAAATAAATACGAACGATGGTCTGCTGTCGGATCAGATAAATGTAATCTTTGAAGATTCGAAAATGAATGTCTGGATTGGTACCGGCGGCGGCGGTGTCTCAAAGTATAAGCATGAAAACGCTGATAAGAACGAGGCAATCGCCTGCACCCTTACTCCCGCTCAGGGGCTTGGACATCTGAATGTGAGTGCGATCTTTGAAGACAGGGAAGGTAATATCTGGATTGGAACGGATAATGGTATTACTCAATACCGGGGTGAACGCTTTGAAATGTTTGGGGCGGCCGATGGATTGTCAAATAAATCAGTATGGTCGGTTTATGAAGATAGTCAACACAGAATCTGGCTGGGTACGGAAGATGGAATAACCAGAATCAGCGGCATCTATGACCACCCGCGTCAGCTTAAAATCAGAAATTACAAGATGGCGGACGGACTTCCCGCTCAGATGATTGTTTCATTAGTTGAGGATAAGTTTGGCCGGATCTGGGCGGGGACAGAAAAAGCGGGTATTGCCGTGCTTGACCCCACGACCAGTAAAATAACCGTTCTATCTGAATCAGAAGGACTGCCAAGTGACTTTATATTGTCCATGACAGTTGATTTTGAGAATAATATTTGGGTTGGAACGGCCCTGGGAGGACTGGTAAAATGCGAACTTCCTGAATCGCGCCCGCGCGATGGTAAAATTGTAAAAAACTTAAAAATTTATACGACTGATGATGGTCTTTTTTCAAATAATGTCTATGTTACCTGTACCGACCGGAACGGAAACATCTGGATCGGTTCCGAAGATATGGTTTTAACGCGTTGGGACGGCCGGGAATTTAGAAGATTTTCCATGGATAGGAAACCCAACATCTCCCATATCACATCGCTATCGGAAGATAATCTCGGTAATATTTGGTTTGGCACGACCGGGGGCGGTATTTTTGTATTTGACGGTGAAAAAATATCCGGTGTACCATTGCAGAATGTACTTGATGATAAAATAATTTATTCCGTCAAGCATGATGATTCCGACAATCTCTGGATTGCCGCGACATCAGGAGTTTATAAGTTTAACAGTTTGGATTCAACCTTATTGCACTATGGCAAGCATGAGGGTTTTCTGGGTATTGAGTCTAATGAAAATGCAGTAACCAGAGATCACGAAGGGAATCTCTGGTTTGGCACCATTTCCGGGGCGATTAAATACGACCCTGATAAGGACCAGATAAATAACCTGCCTCCGCTGGTAAAAATTACGGACATTAAAATTTATTTCAAAGATACTCCGGATATCCGTGAAGCCAAACTTGAATATAATCAAAATCATCTGACCTTTAATTTTATCGGCATTTGCCTTTCGACGCCTGAAAAAGTCCGGTACCGTTACTTTTTGGAAGGTTTTGATTCTGAGTGGTCGCCTGTAACATCCGATAATCGCGCCACCTATTCCAACCTCCCACCCGGTGAATATGTCTTTAAAGTCATTGCTGTCAATAATGATGGAATCTGGACAAAAGAACCGGTCAGTTATAGTTTTGAAATAATGACCCCTTTCTGGAAAACCTGGTGGTTTATAGGGCTGGGTTTGTTGACCATTCTCTTTGGCGCGGGTATTTCTTATAGAGGAAAAGTTCATCAGATAGAAAAACAAAACTCGCTGCTTGAGTTGAAAGTGGATCACCGGACAGCCCAGTTGAAGAAGGAAAAAGAGAAAGTTGAATTCGCGCTTGAAAAACTAAACAGGCAGGAAAATCAATTACAAAAAATTGCTGAAAACGCCACTTTGCTGCTTCGTAATCCATACTATATGCAGTCGATCCGTGAAGCCCTTCAGGTTATCGGTGAAGCATCGGGTGTTGAACATATATACATATTCCAAAATCAGTCAACGCTGCATGAAAAAGTATCTGTCCGTTTTAAAATGCATTTTAAATGGGATAAAAAAGAAAATCTTAGCAACGAAGAACAACTGACCTATAAAATGCAAGTTTTTGATGATAATGATTTATTAAAGATTTATGAATCACTAAAAAATGATGAGTTCGTTTCGGACCGTTTCCCGTCCTTTGCTCTTTCCCCGAATACCAAAAAGACAAAAGTTTCCCGGCTGGCTCTTCCCGTTACCATCAGTAAACAATTTTGGGGATTTGTTATGCTGGATGATTCGAATTACAGACGTGTCTGGGAAAAAAATGATCTGGCAATCATGAAAACGGCGGTCGCTAATATCGGCGGGGCCATAGAAAGACACGAGACCGAGGGAGAACTGAGCAGGCTCTCTCTCGCGGTAAAAACATCAACAGACAGTATTTTTATCAGCGATATAAAGGGGCGGATTACCGACTTAAACGAAGCCGCCATCAAGCTTATGGAGGCAGATGAAAAATACGATATTATTGGATGCCGGGGGGTCTATTTCATTGATTATGAAGATCGAAAACGATTTATAAAGGATGTATTCAGAGCCATCAACACAGATGAGACGAAAACACGTGAATATTTGATGATCACGACACAAAAAAAACGCATACCGGTCGAGATTAGTTTCTCTTTGCTCCGGGAACCGAATGGTTTTCTGCTCGGATTTGTTTTGTTCTGCAGAGATGTTTCGGAACGTAATAAAATGGAAGAGGAGCTGTTGAAGGCAAGAAAACTGGAATCATTAGGCATACTCGCGGGAGGCATTGCGCATGATTTCAATAATATTCTTACTGCAATTCTGGGAAATATATCTTTGGCGAAAATTTTCGCCGAGTCCGACGCAAAAATTTTATCAAGACTTACAGAATCTGAAAAAGCAACTATGCGCGCCAAGGATCTCACACAGCAATTACTCACTTTTTCCAAAGGCGGCACTCCAATAAAAAAAACAGCGTCAGTAGCGGATTTGATCAGGGAGAATACCGGATTTGTGCTTCACGGTTCAAAAATTCTCTGCAATTATTCTATCCAGGAAGATATCTGGAATGTTGAGATAGACGAAGGACAGATCAGTCAGGTGATCAATAATCTGACCATAAACGCGCTGCAGGCCATGCCGGAAGGCGGAGTTCTTGATGTCAGAGCGGAAAATTATGTTATCGGGGGTGAGACTGACATTCCGCTTAAACAAGGAGATTATGTAAAATTATCCTTTAAGGATAACGGGATCGGAATATCAAAAGGATATATTGATAAAATATTTGATCCTTACTTTACAACAAAACAGAGGGGGAGCGGTCTCGGACTTGCGACGACGTATTCAATAATTCAGAAACATGAAGGTCATATTTTTGTGGAATCGTCTCTTGGCCTGGGTACGACCTTTTATATTTATCTGCCGGCTTCAAGAAAGAGCCGTTTAATAAAAAGTGAATCCGATAAAGGGATTGAGCTGACCGGTCAGGGCACTATTCTTGTGATGGATGATGATGTCCTTATATTGGAGGTTGCCTGCAGTCTGTTGAATAATCTGGGTTTCGAAGTGGAAACCGCAACAGAGGGGTGGGAAGCTGTTAAACTGTATAAAAAAAGTTTTGAAAATCATGATAAATATAATGCCGTTATAGTTGATCTGACAGTGCCGGGAGGAATGGGCGGCGCGGATACGGTCAGGGAATTATTAAAAATTGACCCGGAAGTGCGCGTCATTGTATCCAGCGGATATTCAAATGATCCGATAATGGCCAATTACCGGGAATACGGATTTAGCGGTGTGGTAGCAAAACCATACAGACTTGAAGATCTGAGGAGTATCCTGTTCCGGATACTTGAAAGCGGGCCGCTGGCATAATTAAGATATTATGAGTGACTGGCGGTAATATATGATTGTTTGATAATCATATATGAAATTAATTCGGATGTGATAACGGAGTCGGAAATTTACTTCATCGCTTTACATCAAATACTCAAGCGCAATTTATTTATTTTGCCCTAAAGGAACGATAAGTTTTTATTTGCTGATAACAGGTTTATCCGGTATATCTCTTCATCGATTATTTAAGCACAACCATCTTTTCAATAACTTCCTTTGTCGAGCCGTCATACTTTAGAATAATTTTATAAAGATATACACCGTTGGCAAGTTCATCGCCATCGCGGTCCCGTCCGTCCCATGAAATCTGATTGTATCCCGGAACCGTCAGATTGCCGTTTATTTCCTGGATGATACGCCCGCTGATGGTGTATATTTTTATTTTAACATCCGCGCCGCTCTGATTCGTCTGAAATGTAAAATCGGTCTGTCCACGGAACGGATTTGGGTAATTGATCACATCTGTGATAATAAGTTGAGCGCTTTCGGCGATATCAAAATGAATGTTTTCATCCGATGGGTTGTTCAAATTATCAAATGCGGTTATTTTCAGTTCATGTGTCCCCGGTTTGAGAGAACTCAACGGATATGTGATAATTCCCTTTTTATAGCTGTCCTTTTCATAGACAAAAAAACCGGAGATATCTCTGGGATTTTCAGCGTCGATTTGTAAAGAAATGTTATGACCCACCTGTCCGGTCATGTTGATTCCATTTTCATCTTCAAGCTTTGCCAGCAGAACAGGGTTTTGGGCGATAAGGTCACCCGAAGAAAAATTTTCCTGATCTTTAAAATACAAATCAATAAATGGCCCCTTATCATCTGAAATATTTGAGGATGAGCCATTAATGAGAAGAGTATCGTTGTAACCTATGGCTGTGTTCATTGTCGTTCCGTCGGATGCGTAAACGGTGATTCTTCCGGTTGGTTTTTTCTGATAACGGATTGATTTCGGAATGATGAATTGCCCGGTAAATGAACCCTTGTTGACAGAAACTTCACCTTTGAACAATAATGGTCCTCCAAGTGTATAGTAAAGTCCGCCTCCCGTTGTGACAGAATCGTATCTGGCATCGTTGACAATAAGGACGGCATCACCGTCAAAACTGCTGTTAATCTGATTGTTTTTTAGAATATTTCCCGTTACTTCAATTTTACTCAATGCCTTCAGCGTATCAGGAGTTATGGTGGTAATCTGGATATTCTCCCGGGGGTCGGCGAGTTTCATGGTTGGATCGGCAAAAAGGTGATACTTCTGGTCATTGACGCCGGAATATGTGGCGAGCAGTTTGGCAATCCCTAATTCAACGGATGGCTGGCCATTCGGAAATAAAAACTTATAAAACCTTTCATTAAAAGCCGCATTCTGGCCTGAATAGACGAGTCGCGTCGAGGCGAGTACACCGATGGCGCCGCTGTTTTTTTTCCAGATCAGCGCTTCCGAAAAGCTGGGTTCATGGGGGTCGTCATATTTCCCGAAATCGCAGGTTGCCGCGATCAAAAAGGTCAGTCTGTCTTCATTGTTGATCCTGTTCAGGTCACGTCCCATGTTGAATACATCTTCATGAGCCCAAACTTCGGGAGACCCGTGTCCCACATAGTTAATGAGCAGTGTGCCCTGGTTTATATAATCAATGATCGCCTGATTGGCCTGCGGTTTAATCCGGTATAATCCTCCGGGAACGGACGGATAGGCCGATAAGTAAACTTTTTTGATGTTAAATCGGGATAATTCAGGAAGGGTAGCCAGGTTTTCGGTTTGAGACTGATGGATCCATTCACCCGTGGATTGAGTGGTGAGTTCATCATCTGCAACAAAAGTCGCGACAGTTTGCCATCCGTCACGCTCCATATCGCGTTCGTAATTCTTCAATTTTTCGATCATCCGTTCAGCATCGGTATAGGTTTCCACGGGTAACCGTCCGATTGCCAGATCCGGTGTGATGTAATCAAACCGGTCATTTGACGCGTAATTGACATCGACGTAATAATTATCCGAAGTCCGGCTGTCAATTTCGTGGTCATTATAAATTTCAAAAGGGATAACACGATTTGAGTCGGATAACACGATATTCCTGTAATCATAGTGACCGTCGCCGAATAAGAGCACAAACGAAGGTTTCGCGCCGCTCCAGTTATAGTACGCATAACGGATAAAATTCCGGATAGCTGTCGGATCTGATACTCCGCTGTTAAAATAGAAGAAGATATCCTCGGTTGAGACAGTTTTGCTCGTAAGATGTTGTCTGAGTCCTGAAATTTCTTCAGCGTACGGCAGGAATGATTTATCCGTAATGATAAGAAAATCCGCCTGATTGAGTGAACTTAACAGGTTGTCGGAAGGCGTAAATTTAGTTAGAGACGTTATCTGTCTGATTTTGGCGGACGTAAGATTGCTGACAAGAATATTTTGCGTCTTCGCGGAGGCGGGCAGATCAAATTGCACCTCGCCACCCTGGGGAACGGTGTTGTTAAGAATCAATTTTGGGGAAACCGGATCAGTGACGTCAAAGGCATAGATCCCGTTGGTTTGTGTAAAGTTTCGGAGCTTATATCTGACAGGCTGATTTGTGATATGTGTGTAAAAATTAAGCTGGTTCTCAGTAACAGAAAAATTTTTAGGATAATAAAACTCGTACCAGTCAAGGTAGGCATTACAGCCGTCATAATTCCCGGAATACTGAACAGAGAGCGTGTTATTCCCGCTTTTCAGCCATGATTGATCCGTGATGATTGTTTCATAACTCCGGCGGGACTGTTTGGTAAAACCGACTTTGTTTAATAATATAAAATTGTTGATCAAAACCGTAAATTCATATCGATAATCCGGATCGAGATCATCTCCGTATCTGATTCCGGAGCCTCCTTTTAGCTGGATCCTGAAAAATGGAATCGCTCCGGCTGAAGTTACCGGGTCGATTGAGAAGTTATTAGTATAACCCGCCGATTTTCCAAAAAAACGAAATCCATACCAGTCGGGGCCGGACGCAAGAAGATTATATTTATCTTCTTCGAAATGAAACCGCTCATAATAAAATGATGATTCAACCGCGTTGGGCTGGTCGGTCAGAACTTGCTGCTCCATTCTCAGGCCGTTCGTTCCGGACGCGCTGAGCCAGTAATAGTTGACCTTTGCATAGGGATGGTTCTGGTATCCAAAATCATTGGAGCTGGAGTTATAGAACCAGCTGTTCAGGCTTTTTCCGTAAAACAACAAATAGTCATCACTGTCAAACAGGCCATTTTGATTCTGGTCGAAGACGAGTATGGGGATTTCCTGCGTAAACGGGTGGTTGTTTTCGGAACTGTCGGTGCGGTAATTAAGTGTATGTCCGCCATTGTTAAACATCTGAACTGAAGCAGTGCTGAGACCGCTTATATTTACACCGGCATTAGTTAATGTTGACGCGGTAATTTTATACAACCCATCGGCTTCAACGGTCATGCGGTAAAACGGACCGGTGGGCATTACAGCTGCTTTTCCGAGCTTTTTTACGACAGGCTGACGCCAGTTTCGGGCAATATCAAAATTAATCAGCAGCTGGTCGTAAACAGCATCAATCGCGCTTCTTCCCGAAGCGCTTCCAATCAAATTCACAGAACCGTGATATACAATTTTCAGGCGAATCTTATTAATGAAAGTTAACGAATTTTGAGCCGCCTGGTACCGGAATGGAACGATCGATATGTTTTGAATATCACTGTCCCTGAATTTTGCGGGTTCCTGCAGCTGTATAATATCATCCGGAAATGCCTGGTTGGACTTATAAATTTCACCTTTGTAATTGCGATCATGAACATTGATACCGCGGCTGTCTTTATAAATTCTTGGAACTGGAATCATATTGATTCCCTGGAAAGTTGATGATTCCAGATGCATGATCTCAACGGTCGCGTAGCCCGAGACGGGGATTCCGACCGTAATTCTTCTCTGGGGGAGATCTGGCGATCCCGGCGTCATTCCATAGTCACCCTGATCAAATGAGACGGAATGCCATGTCCCTGAATCGGTTATCAGCGTATCAATGTTAAAATTTTCCGGTTCCCATTCAAGAATCATTGATTGCTGAGTGCTTTCAATTATTCTGAAATCAGGATAGGCAATGCTGCCGGCGAGCAAGTTTTTGATACTAAAAACAGAGATCAAAAAAAATAATACGCTTACCTGTTTGAATTTTGTCATTCATTTACTCCCAGCTGATAAAAGAGAAAATTTACTTCAGACACCGTTTTTTATCAACTCTAAATTCTCAGTCCTCTCCGGATGTCCGGAAAATTCAACATATTATTTCAGATACAACATGAATCATTCAAGAGTTGTTCCTGAAATGATCATCAGTATGGTTTAGAAATTGTAATATAATTTGATTTGTCCGGTGCTGTAACTTGTTTTTGAAGATTGTGAGTCATCAAGCGTTGATAATGCGGCATATGCCGAAAAATCAAGTCTTTCCGAGTGATGATACAGCAATGTCAGATAGGGTCCCTGATTGACAATATCCCTGACTTTCTTTTTCACCGGAACATGTCTCCACTCCTGTCTGGCGTAAAGCGAATATCCCGCGGTTACGCGCATCTGAAATATTTTTTCATGGTAGAGAAAAATATTTAAAAACTGGGACCGGTGTGACTGAATTTTATTTTGCGCGAACTCATCCTTAAAAAAGCTTCCTTTTTCCTCCAGTTCGAGTCGGGAATGAATACCGATATTCAATTTTTTGTAAAAAGGAGTAATCAGTGAATCAGAAATGGTATACTTTCTAAAAATATAGCTTCTTATCTGTTCGGATTTCGGATCGAAATCATAAACGGTATAGTTTGCCTGAACACTGGTACTTAGTGTGTTTGTGGTATTATTGTATTTATAAATAACCTGAGGATTCAAACGGAAGACGCGGTTCCAGTTATTGTTCGCGCTCTGTTCCCGGAAAATATAAATCTGATGATAGAGATACGTATAAGCCTGCCAGCGCATTTCGAGCAGAGGGCTGAACCGGTGTGTGTAATTAAGATGGACCACGAAGCGCTGCTCGTCCCGGTCGTCATTATTATTGACGGAATCAGGGGTATCATATTGTAATTTAACATAATCGAAGTCAATGCTGAAATGATTGTTCTGATCGATTTTATATGAGCTTTGCAAACCCACTGCCGTCTGACGGGTACGGCTGTCGGTTCGGATACCGGTATTGTCCTGTGTTTCATCGTTTGTCCACAAGGATAAATTATAAGATAGTTTACGGCCGATGCGATAAAATCGGATCCGGTTCTCAAATTGCAACACGTCGCGGCTGCTTATACTTGAGATGTTTTTTGAAAAAATCTTTGTGTCCAAAGTGATCAGATTTCCTGATGATAACTGGTACACAAGACGATTATCGATGCTGCGGTTATACAGAGTTAGATGAAGTAAATCAGAAGAGGTGGCGCCGTAATATTGTTTACTCGTTTCACTGTATGAAAGGCTAAGAGAATCACTGGTAAAATTATTGAATCTTGTCGCCACCTGCATTCCGATCTGATTCTCAAAGTTCTGACGTGATTTATAAAAGTCATAATCCGAATCAAATTGCAGATTGGCCCGGTAGTCGCCAAGCTCATAATTATTCAAAGAGCCCTTAACACCGGCCTCCCAGCCCCAGTCTGTGTTGGAACGGTTGACAGACTGTTGATAACCTGAATAGGGTTTGATTGAAAAGCCGGGTGTTTCATCGTACTTTGCGGTCACTCCGATAATATGATTTTCAAACCGGTTGTCACTGGAAACCTGACGGTCACTCTGGATCCAGCTCTTACCGTAAATTCCAAGATCTAAATCTGATAATGGGTAATAATAAAATCCTTCGAATTTATGCTCATCTTTCCATTGCTTTTTACCTTCGGAAGGGATAAGCAGATTGCTGTTAAATGATTCACTGACATTCCATTCCCAAAGGCTCTTTTCAGGGTTCGATAAATTTAGTTTGCCAAACCAATTCCATGTGGTATTCTGCTTTGAGAATTCAGTTGTCCATTCAGGAATGGGGATGTCACCGGTCTGGGCATATAAAAACTGAGTCAGGAATAATATCGGAAGAAGTGATTTCCGGCTTTTTGATAAAACTGAGGATGTTCTATGCAATTTATTCGTTATTTGTAAATGGCGTTTAAAGGATCGACAATTAAGACTACTTTACTATAATCTGATATACTTTTTCATCCTTTTTTTTCATCTTGTATTTTTCACGCGCTATTTTTTCGATATACTCTGAATCATTATTCAATTTTGCTTTCTCGATCAGCAGTTCTTCTTTCTTTTGTTTCAATGCGTCAATTTCATTCATAAGTTCCTGTTTTGCCCGGTAATTACGATAAAATTCTATGGTGCCCCGGGAACCGTGCAGGAAATAGAAATAAATGAGACCGACCAGGACTAGTCCAAATATCCATTTCCTGTTCACAGAACCGAATTTTTGCTTTCCCGTTTTACGTCGGGAAGTGACTCTTTTAATGTTTTTTTTCATATACTTCTATAAATTGCCCGGCTTCCGGTTGATTTGAAGCCGGGCTGATTAATATTAATTATTCTTATAAACGCTTTTACCCCGGAATATGGCATTTCCACCGAGGACATCTTCAATTCTCAACAGCTGATTGTATTTGGCAATTCTGTCGCTCCTCGACGCGGAACCTGTTTTAATTTGTCCTGCATTGGTCGCGACCACCAGATCAGCAATGGTGGAATCTTCTGTTTCTCCGGATCTATGCGAAACAACCGCTGTGTAGCCCGCTTTATGCGCCATCTCGATAGCGTCAAGGGTTTCGGTAATTGTTCCAATCTGGTTAACCTTAATCAGAATGGAGTTTGCTATTTTTTCATTAATGCCGCGGCTGAGACGCTCCGTATTGGTAACAAACAGATCATCGCCGACCAACTGAATTTTTGACCCGAGTTTTTTTGTCATTGTCTGCCAGCCAGACCAGTCATCTTCCGCCAGACCATCTTCAATTGATATGATAGGATATTTTTTAACCCAGTTCGCGTAATAATCCACCATCTCATCGGATGTCAGTTTTTTGTTTTCGGATGCGAGCAGATACAGTTTTTTATCTTTATCATAGAATTCACTGCTTGCGGGATCGAGACAGATAAATACATCTTCACCGGGTTTATATCCGGCGCGTTCAATTGCCTGAAGTATGACCTGGACCGCTTCTTCGTTGGATTTTAAATCCGGCGCGAAACCGCCTTCATCGCCAACGGATGTGTTGTACTTTTTCTCGCTGAGAACCTTTTTCAAAGTATGAAATATTTCCGCTCCCATACGCAAAGCTTCTCTGAATTCTGTGGCCCCTGCCGGAGCGATCATAAATTCCTGAAGATCAACATTGTTATCCGCGTGTGTACCGCCATTGAGAATATTCATCATCGGTACCGGTAGCACTTTGGCATTTACCCCGCCAAGATACTGATACAGCGGTAAAGCTGAAATTTCGGCGGCAGCCTTCGCCACGGCCATAGAAACACCTAAAATCGCGTTCGCGCCAAGTTTGGATTTGTTGGGAGTTCCGTCCAGTTCGATCATAATTTGATCGATATAAGTCTGATCAGTCGCGTCAAGTCCGACAAGTTCGTCTGCAATGATTTCATTAACGTTTTGGACAGCCTTCAAAACGCCTTTTCCCATATAACGATTTTTATCTCCATCCCTGAGCTCAACAGCTTCATGTTCACCGGTCGAAGCGCCTGATGGAACAGCAGCTCTACCTACGGCGCCGCCTTCCAGTTCAACTTCAACTTCAATGGTAGGATTCCCTCTGGAATCGAGAATCTCACGGGCGTAAATATCTAATATTGTAGTCATCAAGTCTCCCTTTAACATAAATTTCAAGTATCAAATTAATAGCATCAAGTTACATATAAGCAAAAATAAGTTCAAGCTATTATTTCTCAGGTTGCCGCGCTAAGAATTTCTGTGTACAACACTCGCCGAAGCCTGATCCGTCGGGAAAACAATGACTTCAGCAATCTGTACATGCGCGGGACGTGATGTGATAAATATGATGACATCGGCAATATCATCACCGTTGAGTGGTGTCAGATTTTTGTAAACGGACTCGGCTTTGTCTTTATCACCACGGAACCGCACCATACTGAATTCCGTCTCAACCAGACCCGGATCTACGGTTGATACCCGGATGGGCGTTTCAACCAGTTCGATACGCAGCGCTTTCGTAAGAGCGTCAACCGCGTGTTTTGTGGCGCAGTACACATTCCCTCCGGGATAAACTTCGTGACCGGCAATGGAGCCAAGATTAACCACATGCCCTTTATTTCGTTTAATCATACCCGGAACTACAGCTCTGGTGACGTATAACAACCCCTTAATATTTGTATCGATCACCTCATCGTAATCTTCTGCCGCTATCTCAAATACCTTGTTTACCCCTCTTGCAAGTCCGGCGTTATTGATCAGAATATCGATCGACTGCCATTCATCCGGTAGTGATGAAAGCTTTTCAGATACCTTTGATTTGTCTCTGATGTCAAATGACAGCGGAAAGCAGTTTACATTATAATTTTTCTTTAACTCTGTTGAGAGTTTCTCAAGCCTTTCCTTACGACGCCCGGTGAGGATCAGATTGCTTCCCTCCTTTGCGAAGGCGCGCGCGCAGGCTTCGCCGATTCCGCTTGTGGCTCCTGTAATCAGTACAATTTTATTTTTTAGTGATGTCATGACAATGCTCCATTTTTATAAATTTACCAGGTTAATTTTTGAATGATTGAGAAATCCTGCAATTGTAACGATATTACAATCAAAATATTTAAAGAAATTTTGATTATTAAAATATAATAAGAATTTTCAACAATAAAACTTAAAATTTCATTTCAAAAACAATAATCAAACTCCGGTAGCAGTAAATAAATCGGCAACCGGTCTTAAACTGCTGACGATTCAGCAATGAAAACAGAATAACTTGTTTTGTAAAATAAAGGAAACCGATCCGGTAATTATTTTTTTCTGAATAAACCGGATATTCGATTGTATATATAATTGAGAACGCGGAAAGGGATTCATGACGACAGACCGGGATGCCATTGTGGCTTGTCAGAAAGGATTGAAAGAAAGTTACAGGTTCCTTGTTGAAAAATACAAGGTGCGCGCTTATCATGCTGCTCTTGCCTGGACCGGAAATGCTGAAGAAGCAATGGATATTTCCCAGGAAGCATTCTATCGCGCTTACCGTTCTCTGAAAAAAGTGGATCCAGAAAAAAATTTTTACACGTGGCTTTATAAAATCATAAAGAATCTAAGCATTAATTATCTTAAAAAGTCAGAAATGGTAAACAGAATTAACCGGTCAACCGAGGGATCGGTCATTGACACCAATTTTTCAAACGAAGCGGATAAACCGGATTGGATCTATGAAGAAAATGAAAAGAAACAGCTTCTTTGGCGCGCGATTAACATGCTTGCAATAAGGGATAAAGAAATTATAATTCTAAAAGAATTTCAGGAAATGGGCTACCAGGAGATAGCGGACACTTTAGAGATCCCGAAAGGCAGTGTGATGTCCCGGCTTTATTACGCGAGAAAAAAATTAATAAAAAAATTAGGATTATTAATTGATGAAAAATAATCTGACGTGCGAAGAAATAAAGCCTTTGCTGATGGGACTGATTGATAATGAATTGGATCAGGAGCAGATTATCAGTGTTCGCTCACATCTGGAGAATTGCGGCTCCTGTAAACTGCAATATGATTCTTTTTCGAACTTGAAGAAGGAGACAGAAGTCATGAAAAGCATCAAATATCCCGAAGACTACTGGGATGGTTATTGGGAAACGATTTACAACAGGATTGAAAGAGGAATAAGCTGGCTGCTTATTTCAATCGGCGCCGTCCTGATTCTGGGATTTGTCGCTTATGAGGCATTAAGCGAATTTTTTAATGATACCCAAATACCGCTGCTTCTCAAAATAGGAATCGGCGTTTTTGTTATCGGAATGATTATATTAATTGTATCTGTGATACGTGAAAAAATTACGACAAGAAAAAAGGACATCTACAGGAGGATTGTGAGATGATGTGTGTGACTAGTGATGAGATACCGGGAAAAGAAATTGTCAGCGTGCTGGGTATAGTGAGAGGCAATACGATCCGCGCCAGAAACATAGGCCGCGACCTGATAGCGGTTTTCAAAAATATTATCGGGGGTGAAATTGAGGAATACACGAAATTAATGGCGGAATCAAGAGACCAGTCCTTAGACAGAATGATGAAACAGGCGCAGGAGATGGGAGCAAACGCGGTAGTCGGTATAAGGATTTCCACCTCGTATATTATGGCAAATGCCGCCGAAATTCTTGTATATGGGACCGCGGTTGTCATAAAATAGAAAAATGACCTGGATATGGACAAAAAGAAATATTTCACTTGACTTTTGACTGCTAATGTTGCTATTTTGAAACAATTGTTTTCATAAGTGTTTCAAAATATGGAACGGGGCAGGGGAAATGAGTATTTCTGATTCAAACTTCACGCAGGTCATTTTAGATTCACTAGCAGAAGGTCTGTTTACGGTTGACAAAGACTTTCGTATCAACAGTTTAAATCTCGCCGCGGAAAAAATTCTGGGGATCCGTCGTGAAAGTGTTATCGGGGATTATTGTAAAAATGTATTTAACTCGAAGCGCTGCATGGAAGAATGTCCCATTGGGAAAGTGCTTGAAACCGGCGAAGATATATTCGATTTAGAGGGCGCGCTGATGCATGCCAGTGGCAGAATTCTTACTGTAAAGCTGAATGCCACGATATTGAAAGACGAGAACCAAAAACCGATTGGCGGAGTTGTTTCTTTCCGTGATATGTCCTACCTGGAGAACCTGCAGAAAAGCCTGATGACTAATTACCAGTTTCAGGGAATAATCGGCCAGCATAAATCCATGCTCGAAATATTTAATCTTGTTGAAGAGATAGCTGATTCAGATTCCAGCGTTTTTGTGATGGGAGAATCCGGTACGGGTAAGGAAATGATTGCCAATGCCATACAAAAGTTGTCAAGAAGGAATGATAATTCATATATCAAAGTAAACTGCAGTGTGCTTCCGCCCCAGCTGCTGGCCAGTGAATTATTTGGTCATGTAAAAGGCGCATTTACCGATGCGGTGAAAGACAGAGTGGGCCGTTTTGAAATGGCGGATAAAGGCACCATTTTTCTGGATGAAATAGCTGAAATGCCTCTGCAAATGCAGGTACAACTGCTTAGGGTATTACAGGAAGGTACCTTTGAACGGGTTGGTGAATCGGTTACAAAAAAAGTCAATGTGCGTGTCATCGCGGCGACAAATAAAGATATAGAAAAGGAACTGAAGGACGGCAAGTTCAGAGAAGACTTGTATTATCGTTTAAATGTGATACCTATTGTAGTCCCGCCTCTAAGGAAGAGAAGAAGTGATATACCTCATTTGGTGCAGCACTTTATGAATAAATATTCCCTGCTGTCCGGAAAGAATATTCGTGATATTGATGATGAAGCAATGGATATTCTGATTAGTTACCAATGGCCGGGTAACGTCCGGGAGCTGGAAAATACGATTGAATATGCTTTTGCAAGAACAAAAGATACCACTATACATTCATCAAAATTACCCCCGAACGTGAGACTGGAATTGCCTTGTAACGACCGTATCAGTAACAGAAATAGTTTTTCCCCTCAGACCGATGAATATATCCTTATTAAGAATCTTCTGGAAAAATATCACTGGAACCGCAGTCATGTTGCAAAAGAGATGAACGTTGGTCGGACGACCCTCTGGCGCAAAATGAAAGCTCTGGGACTTGTGGAAAATTAACCTGTTTCAGTTAAAACAAATTGTTTTGCAATGAAAATAACGGATATCTCTATTAAAAATAATATCTTATCCATTATACTGTTTCAATACTGAAACATAATGTTGCTATATTCTTAAATCGCATCCCCCCAAATAATGCAGGTAAAAATTGGAATGATTATTGCTTTACTCGTATGTAAGGGGTAAACCATGTCAGAGATGTTAGGTAATCGATATTTTATCGCTCATCAATTCAGCCGGGCAATTCCTGAGTTGGAAAATGCGCTTTCTTTCCAGGAAGAAAATGACAGCATCAAAAAAAAACTGATCATTTGCTATGTTCAGGTCGGCCAAATAGAAAAAGCGCTAAAAGATTTCTATGAATTATTAAAAAAAGATCCGTCGATCATCATCAATACGGATCCTTACCAGGATGACTGTCCATGTCCCGGGCTTGTCAATGAATGGGAAAATAAGTTCAATAACCAAAATACCTATAATCCGAATAAGTATTTAATTTTAGGTATGCTGAGTTTATATTGCGATGACCAAAAGTCCATCCAATATTTTCGAGAATATATACCTAACGAAGATGACAGAAATATCGTCAAGTCAATTCTCAAAATGCTTTCACAGGCTGCCGCTCACTAAATCCGCGCATCAATTGCCCGCAATTTTTGAATATTTCCCGGATAAATTTTCTCATTGCATTATACTCTGATTTTAATAAATTTATAAAACAGAGAATACAAAATGATAGAAAATATGAATCTTAATATATTGGCGTTTGGCGCTCATCCCGATGATGTGGAGCTTTTTTGTTCGGGTACCCTGATTAAAATGGCTGATCTGGGGTATTCAGTAGGAATAATTGACATGACCCGCGGGGAACTGAGCACAAGAGGAAATCCGGAAACAAGATCCGGGGAGGCAGAGAAAGCCGCCTCAATTATAAATGCCAGGATTCGCGTCAATGTCGAATTACCGGATGGGGATATTATAAATAATCGCTCAAACCGGATGAAAATTATTGAATTGTTGCGATTTTACAAGCCGGAAATTGTTATATTACCTTACTGGGAAGACCGTCATCCGGATCATGTAAATGCTTCCGAACTATTAAAAGCGGCCTGTTTTCAGTCCGGATTAGCAAAAATAAACAGCGGCACAGGACCACACAGGCCTGAATATATGCTCTATTATTTTAATCACGCGGTTGCCCAACCTTCATTTGTGGTGGATATCAGCAATGAGTTTGACCGAAAAATGAAGGCTATTAAAAGTTATGAGAGCCAATTTCATAATCCGGCATCAAATGAGCCTGAAACATATATTAGCAGCAGGTTATTTATGGAGTCCGTGGAAACCCGCGCGAAATATTTTGGATTTCAGATCGGAGTAACTTACGGCGAGCCTTTTGTAACTGATTCAGTTCTGAAAGTAAACAACTTATTTGACATTTTTTCGTAAATGACTTTAGTCGGCGATAAACGAGGATGAAGATGAAATTTAAATTTTCCGAAAAACACTTTGCTGAAATAGAAAAGGTGCTTGAGACGAAGTTTGCCAAAAGAGGCGACCAATACCGGGCGGTACTCTTGAATACGGAAAAAGGAAGAAAATTGACAATTGAAATATATCCGGATATTCCAATCGGCGCGGAACAGGGAAATCTCATTTCTATCTTCACCCCCAATGCTCATATGCAACTGCATTTTTGTACCGGATTTATCGCCAGTGATGTTCTCGGGGAAGTAACCTTTATCGGGGAAAATAGCGGAAGACTTTCAGGGATTATCATCGAGAAACAAGCCGCTTGTTCCGTTTTCACAAATGTCAACGCGGAATTGCTTTCAGGAGATTTTACCAAACTCGCGCCTGAAGTAATGCTATCCGGTATCGCGCTCTCTCTTGCGGAGCCCTTGCTTGAAAAAAGTTCAAAATAGATCATGGAAGAATCATTCCGACTTTACAAAAGTTTTCTTAATTTTGAACAAAACTTATCCGTCAATTCAATCGAAGCATATCTTAATGATGTACGCCGATATCTTGACTTTCTAAATGCAGCCGGCATTAAAAATCCCCGGAATGCCGCTCCGGCGCATGTTCATCAGTTCATACAGATTCTAACCAAAATGGGACTTTCAGCAACCAGCCTTGCCCGCAACCTTTCAGCCATCCGAGGATTTTACCGTTTTCTGATTGGTGAAAATATGTGCGAAAATGATCCTACCTCCAACATTGACCGCCCCAAGATCCCCAGGCATCTTCCGTCGGTTCTGACGTTTGATGAGGTTCAGCGCATTCTGAATGCGGTTGATGATCGAAATATCCTGGGATTGAGGAATCGGGCCATGTTTGAGACGATTTACGCTTCCGGACTACGTATTTCGGAATTACTCACATTGCCGGTGGCGCATGTCTATTTTGAGCAAAATATATTGCGGATATTCGGTAAAGGCAGGAAGGAACGCCTGGTCCCCATTTCTGATTCAGCGCTTGAATGGGTAAAAAGCTATATTGACAGGTCACGCCCGACACTTGATAAGCACAAGCAATCGAATGGAATACTCTTTCTGAATGCAAGGGGAAGACCCATGTCGAGAATGGGGTTCTGGAAAATTCTAAGAGAATATACAGAAGTTGCCGGAATTAAAAAAAAAATACACCCTCATACTTTCAGACACTCTTTTGCCACGCATCTTTTGGAAAACGGAGCGGATCTCAGAGCGGTGCAGGAAATGCTCGGTCACGCGGATATTAGTACGACTCAGATCTACACCCATCTTGACCGTTCTTATATTCAGCAGGAGTATAAAACATATCATCCAAGAAGCTGATGAAAGTGCTAGCGATGATTTATCCGCATAAATCATCTTATGGTTCATGAATTGATTTAAATTGTTTTTTTTTATAGATTAACCGCAACATAAACAACTCAGAATTCCTATGAAAAATAATAACTCATTATCAGAATTATCGCTATCGGAGCTTCAGGAAAAAATCGGCTTTTTTGGCCGGTCACCACAGATTGATGAATTACTTCAAACAATTGTCCTGGTCGCCCCCACTGAATTATCGGTTCTGGTGATTGGTGAAAGCGGCACGGGAAAAGAAGTCCTGGCCAATGCCATTCACGAGCTGAGCAAAAGAGAAGGTAAACCACTGGTATCAGTGAATTGCGGGGCTATTCCGGAAGGCATACTGGAATCAGAACTATTTGGACACGAAAAGGGTTCATTTACCGGAGCGATTGGTCAGAAAAAAGGGTATTTCGAAGTCGCGGATAAAGGATCAATATTTTTGGATGAGATCGGTGAAATGCCGATGAACACACAGGTTAAGTTGTTGAGAGTGCTTGAAACGGCTGAATTCATGCGTGTCGGCGGTACAGAAATTCAAAAAGTCAATGTACGTGTAATTGCCGCGACGAATAAAAACCTGGAAAAAGCCGTCCAGCATAATGAATTCCGCAGGGATCTGTATTACAGGTTAAAAGCAATAACACTTGAAATTCCGCCGCTTCGAAACAGAAAGGAAGATATTCCGCTTCTGATAAAAAAATTCGCGGATGATTATATAACAAAAAATAGTATCAAGTTTAAGGGAATCTCTCCGGATGCGGTTAATTTAATGATGAGACATGACTGGCCGGGTAACGTTCGGGAACTTCGAAATTTCATAGAAACAGCGATTATCCTTAATCGCGGGGAAGTTGTCAAAACAGAGTATGTCAGGTCTGCGCTCAATATGCAATCATCCCAAATCGTATCGGATAAACTGCCGGTGCCCGTGAATAAAACACCGGATCAGGCTGAGCGGGAATTAATATACCGTACACTCATATCCTTGAAATTGGATATGACTGAGGTAAAGCAGCAGCTTAATTTATTAAACCAGCGCGCCTATACCGTTTCGGATGATGATTATCAGCCCTTTTATGATAGCGGCCGCAATGATGATAAAGAGATCAAGATGACAACGCTCAATGGAATGGAACGTGAGCTGATCAAAGAAACTTTAAAAAAATTCGGTGGCAGCAGGCGAAAAACCGCGCGCACGCTTCAAATAAGTGAACGAACTCTATATAGAAAAATTAAAGAATACGGGTTATAAATCGGATGGTTATTAAGTTATACAATATTGGGTATGGAAATCGTGTGAAAAAGTCATATTTTGTTTTCTTTTTAGTGTTGATAACAGGATTGGCGGTTGGTTCATGCGGCTATTATTCGTTCAAGGGGGCGCTGCCTTCATATGTTAAAGCGGTAGCGGTGCCGCTTTTTGATGATCGTACTGCTTATCCCGGAGTGCGGGAGAAAATGACAAACCGTCTTGTTGAAGCGTTCACCACGGATAATACTCTGAAAGTCGTCGATGAAACTCAGGCGGATCTGATTATCAGCGGAGCCATCACATCAATTAATCAGAAGGCAGCGACTGTGGCGGCCGGTGAAACCGTAACAGATTATCAGATTTATGTGAATGTGAAGGTCAAATGCGAAGATATAAAGCAATCTAAAGTAATGTATGACAAAACGGTCAGTCATTACGGTCTTATGGAGAGCAGCGGGGGACAGGATGAGAGGGATCAGGCAATTGATGACGCTATCCAGCAGATTACAGAGGACATCCTGAATCTGACTCTGGCGTCATGGTGATTCAAACCGGGGAGAGTTCAATGTCAAATATTGAAGATTTGTTTAAGTCAGCGGGAAGCGATTCTATCCTCTTTGCGCACAAGGCATCAAAATTACTCGAGGGGAACGCGACCGAAGACGCTCTCAAACTTTGTGAAAAAGGTGTAACAAAATTTCCTTTTTATCCGGAAGGGCATTTTATTCTCGCAAAATGCTATCAGGCTCTGGACCGGATCGATGACGCGAAAAGTGAATTTGAAAGAACGATCACCTATGCCCCGGGTCATCTTAAAGCTATAAATGCGCTCGCTTATATCTATTATAAGAAAAAACTTAAACAAATCGGTAATGAACTTCTTCTTAGCTCAATATTGTACGATCCGTTTAATCCCGAATTAACAGAATTTTTGAAATCGGAAAATTTGTATGATGTTCTGTACGCCGGTCACGAAACCGTTGAGGAACCTCCTGTTCAAAAGGTTGAGGACAAAGAAATTCCAACCGAGCCTGATGGTGACATCACTTTTGATGAAAAAGAAGATGAAGCGATGAATGAATTGATCCGGGAGAGCGATAAGGAAATGCTGCCTACTGAGAACGGAACGGGCTATGAGAAGCAAAATGAATTTGAAGCCAATAATATAGTTGACCGATTGTCAGAGGCAGGAATTGAGGACGCGGAACTGGATCTCAGTCAGTACGCCAATGTGGAAGATGATTTTTCAACGCTGATGGAAGGGCTGTTTAAGGAAGTGTCGGACGAGGATGATGATGAAGAAGTGTGGCTTGAGATAGGAAGCGTTGATGATGAAGATGAGATTCGTCCGGAACAGGAGCTTCCGGCCGAAGAAAGGCCGATTTTAGATACATCAATTATTTTTATGGAAAAGAAACAGGATGATCAGCCGGATGAATCACATAATGCTACAGAATTCGAATTCGATAATTCTGGCCAGCAGTCATCCAAGGTTGAAGATGATCTTGATAAATTTCATGATCAGACCAGTCCGGGAACTGAAGAACCGGATAAGCATGATTTTCTTGAGACTGATCAGCCCGGTCAGCCGGAACATGAAGGGGATGATATATTTGAAGATATCTCGGGGATCGATTTTAAAAGACGATACGGAACTTCAGATAAGATTAACTCTCAGATCCCTGACAGAAATCCGACCAATTATAATGAAGAGCTAAATGAAGATGACACGGTAACTATTGAAGATATCATTTCTAATCCAAGTCTGATAACCCCCACTTTCGGTGAAATATTGATCGCGCAGAGAAAATTTTATGAAGCAAGGCATGTGTTTATAGAACTTTCTAATAGATTTCCGGAAAATCAGCGATATGCTAAAAAAATCGATTTTCTCGAAAGACTGATAGGAGCTCAATCCTAAACAAACGGTGCCAGGAAAATGTTTCATAATTGACCCTGCAGTTTTGAGATGAAATTATTCTATGTTGAAATTATTTAAATCACTTCTGATTTTTTGCGTCGCGGTTCAGACGGCAGTTGCCGGTGACTTTTTTATCCGACTCACGGATTCCGGCCTCTCATTTAAAAAATCCATGATAGCAGACAACTGGACAAATCTGCCTTCTCTGCAAAAATATAGCTTTGAACAAGGACAGCCGCCTGAGGCCCATGAAATCCTCCAATCAGTTCATAGCCCTGATTTTGTAAAAAAATGGCTGATATTGGATTTTCCGGGGACTGATGACCTGGATTTTGTCAACATGCTGCTGGCAGAAGGAATCATTGACTCATTTGAACCTGTGGGGAAATTCCGGGTAGACCAGGCTTCGGATGATCCGCTTCTCGCGGAACAATGGTATCGCAGAAAGATTGATATCTCATCAGCATGGAATGTTACCGTTGGAAATCCTGACATTGTTGTCGCCCTGATTGATACGGGAATAGATTATAATCACCCCGATCTTGACGGAATATTCTGGGTGAATCAACTTGAAGATCTCAATAAAAACGGGACTCTGGATTCATCAGATATAAACGGGATTGATGATGACGGCAACGGTTTCGTGGATGATGTTATCGGTTGGGATTTTACAGACGCGCCGCGATTTATAGATTCGGGGGATTATCTCGATCCCGACAATGACCCTATGGATGAATTCATGAGCGGGCACGGCACGCAAATCGCCGGGATTATCGCCGCGAAATCAAATAATGGAACAGGTATTGCGGGGCTCGCCCCCGGTCTTAGGGTAATGAACCTGCGGGCGGGAACCGCCAGCGGGTATCTTGAAGAAGACGATGTGGCCCGCGCGATAATTTACGCGGTTGAGAACGGCGCGAGGATTATCAATATGAGCTTTGGCGATATTGTGATTTCGCGATTTCTAAAGGATGTCATTGCGTATGCTTATGATGAAGATGTCATCATGACAGCCTCATCCGGTAACAGCGCGAGTGATGAGCTCCATTATCCGTCGGGTTTAAGAGAAACCATTGCGGTCGGCGCTTCGGATGAAAAAGATAATCTTGCCGGATTTTCAAATTTCGGCAGCAGTATCGATCTTGTCGCTCCGGGTGTGAATATGACCAGCACCGCAATCGGCGGGGGATACAGTTCCCCCGGAGGCACTTCCTTCAGTACGCCGGTTGTCTCGGCGATAGCGGGACTTATACTTTCGGTTCATCCCGAATATTCTGCCGGACGGGTGCGAAATGTGCTGACGTCATCGGCAAAGGATATATTAACTCCCGGCTGGGATATTTTCAGCGGCGCGGGAAGAGTTGCCGCCGCGGAAGCTGTTCAAACCGGTAATTCAGGTATCCTGAATATTAAAAATCCGCTTCCCAATTCAAGCACCGCAGATGACACCATTTGGATCACCGGCAGCGCGGTCCATCCGGATGTCAGAAAAGTGATATTGGAATATGGATTCGGCATAAATCCCGCTTCATGGATTGGGATCGGGAATTGGCCGACACGCCAGGTTTTTGACGACACAATAGGTTTTGTCAATACAAAATCAATGTCAGACACATCATTAACAATTCGTCTTTACATGAATCTGACGACCGGCAAAACAATTGAACAGCGCGTCGCTGTTAAAATTGACCGCACTCCGCCGGTTATTCAAAATATCGAACAAACAAGTCTGTATGATGGTTCGGTATCCGCCCAATTGATCACTTTTGCAACCGATGAAATTACGACTTCGAGAATTTATCTTCGAAAATATAATGATCCGTTTTTTAATATCATTTCAGAATCAGGCTACGAGACGCGTAATCACCGGTTCAAGTTAAATCAGTTCGATTTTAACGGCCGGTATGAATTTTATATCGAAGCCATAAATTACAGCGGATTGAAAACGATTGATGATAATAAGGGCGCGTTTTACACATTTGAGAATAAAACCCTCATCACAAGAGAGACATTTAACCAAGTTGAGTGGACCATTCCTGCCGGATATATGCTGCATAAGAGCACGGATCTTGATCATGACGGCAAGAAGGAAATCATCATCAGCCGGTACGATGAAGAAAATATGTTCGGTCCGGTCGAAGTTTATGAGTTTGAAAACGGCCGGTTCGAAAAGAGGGCGCAAACATCGTTCAGAGCAATTCCGCGTGATGCCGGCGACGCGGATCAAGACGGATTAAGTGATATTCTCCTGGGATACGGAGACGATGCTTTTATTCTCGAATCGACATCAAAATATAATTTTCCCACAGAATTAGTCTGGTCTGATACAACAGAATTCTGGGCGGCGGGTTATTCGGAGCTTGACGGTGATGGTCTGATTGAGCTTACGGGTAGAAAAAGAGGGGATTATGTGGTGCTGGAATCGGCCGGCGACAACCAATTCATCGAAATTGGTGTTTTGCCTAATATTACGCAGGGATTGAACCGCTACGGGGTGCCTTTGGTAGTGATCAGTGATATCAACGGAAATCAACGAAAAGATATTACGTTCGGTGATTATGACGGCGATTTAATTACTTACGGCAGCATGGGAGACAATAATTTTACATTGCTGGCGACGGGCCGTACAAGATTTCCTGATGCCACTGAAATACTGGCCGCAAATGACAACGAATCATCACCGGCGGATGTATTTGCAGCCACTCATACAATAGACAATCTGAATTACGAGCACGAGTTTGACGCACGATATTGGACAATGGAGCGTTTCCGTTATCGTGATTATGACGGAAAACTGGTACCGCGGGATACATTAAATTTTTACGGATACTTTTCTACACGTGACTATGACAGCGGAATATCCGTATCTGATTTTGACAATAATCCATGTTTGTTTGTTTCTTTTTTTCCTGATATGTATATTTTCACGATTGAAGATGATGGTTTGCAGGCAATCTGGCATACATCCCGTTCAAGATCCAATACCATTCTGATTGATGATATGGATGGCGACGGGAATGATGAATTTTATTTTAATGATGGAAACGACATAATCGGATTTACACGGGCAGCTGACAGCAGGCCGGCCGCTCCGTATCCTTTTAGAACGCAGCCTCTTGACAGCGCCCAAATAAGGTTGTGGTGGGGAACCGCAGCAGGTGCCGGAAATTACGCCGTTTACCGCGGCAGCCGAAACGATGAACTCACTTTGATTGCATATACATCTGATTCAGAATTTATCGATACAGGATTAGAAGCGGAAAAATTTTACTATTACGCGGTATCGGTAATTGATTCAGGATATATAATTCCTGAGGGGTTTCTTTGTGATACTGACTCGGCAAAAACAAGTTATCCGCCGAGATTAGTTCGCGCGGATGTGATCAATGAAAGGCAGCTAATATTGACTTTCAATGAAGATGTGCTTGTACCGGGCATCCAGAATTATAAAATATTTACATCGCAAAATAACCGGATCGCGTCATCGGTTTTAAGTTTAAAAGATAAAAAACAACTGCTCGTCAGTTTTAACGGTTCGTTTACAGACGGACAACAGGATACTGTAAATGTAAGGAATATAACGGATCCGGACGGTGTGCCGGTGGATGATAACTTTAATTTTACTCAATATGTTTATGAGAAAAGACCGGAAAAACCTTATCTGGAGCAAGTTGAAATTTTGGACCGTTCTCATTTGAAATTGAAATTTAGCGTTTCAATGGATCGGATGCAGCTCACAAACAGGGAAAATTATGAGATAGTACCTTCCGGCGCCGTGATAGGTGCGCAAAATACAGATATGGAGGGCAGGATTGTCGATTTGACTCTGGACCGGGAAAGTTTTATCGGTTTACTTGGACAGCCATCATATCTTATTCTGAGCAATCTGAAAGGGGAAAACGGGGTTGAACTTGATGAAACAGGCAAAATCAATCTTTTAACCGAAGTTGCTTTAGCGGATAATTTTATAGTTTACCCAAATCCCGTCCGTCCGTTCCATGAGGAAATTATATTCGGGGGAGTTTCAGAAAGAGCCGAAATTTATATTTATAATATAAACGGAAAGCTCATAAAATATATCAATGAGCTGCCTGATTTTGGGGGTATTCGCTGGAATCTAAGGGATAATGCCGGCAAACGGGTGGCGACGGGAGTATATATATATGAATTCAAATCAGCAGGTTATGAAAAACCTGGCAAAATTGTAATAGTGAGGTAGCAGATGCGCAGACAGTATAAAAATCCGCTTGTAGTGGGTGTTACCGGTGGAATAGGATGCGGACAATCAACCGTATGTGATTTTCTGGAGAAGATGTCCTGCAAAGTCATAAACGCAGATCTAAAGGCCCGGGAAGTAATTCAAAAAGACCGGAATTTGCAGCGATTATTAAAAAACACATTCGGGAACGGAATTTTTATGGAAAATGGTGAGCTTGACCGCAAGAAACTTGCCGAAATTGCATTCAAGGATGAGCTCAGCACGATGAAATTAAATCATCTCGTTCATCCGAGAATGGTCGAATGCCTGATTGAAGAGATGGAAAAAGCAAGATTTTCAATGCGATTCCCGATTGTTATTGTCGATGCCGCTTTGATTTATGAAATTAGTAATGAGAAATTTTTTGATTTTGTGCTTGTTGTGAATGCCCCCCTGAATCTGAGACAGACAAGAGTGATTGGCAGGGACGGAATGTCCAAACGGCAGTTTATGGAAAGAGTTGACAAACAAATTCCCCTGGAAGACAAAGTTAAATGGGCGGATTTTGTGATTAATAATGATGGAAGCATGGAAGAACTTAAAGAACGCACCAAAGAAGTGTACCAGAAATTAATGGCTAAACAGAAAAAAGCACATGTGAGAACAGCTAATTAAATACAAATTTTTGGACCACTTTTGCGATTCCCATCGTTTCGTCAAGCCGCTCAAAATTCCGCCAGCGGCTGATGTAATTCTTAATACATTGTTCAACACTGCGGTCATGAATGGTTGAGCTGATGATTTTAATACTTTCCGGTAACACATACCCCTCGTAGGATATCCGGAATTGCACTTTTATATAACCCTTCATTCCGGTATTTTGCCTGGAGCCTTTTCTGAAACAATACTCAATCATAGGCCGGTAGTCATAGATTACCCGGCTGATTTCATCGGGATCACGATAGCCTGCGCGTTCATCGGGCTGACGTAGAAGTTCGTCTGTGAACTCGATATATGCCGCGCCTCTTCTGGTCAGCTTATAATTAAAAGGGCTTTTTAACTGATCATCAAGTGTTCCCGCGTCATAATTATCATGACCTGATCTTTCGGATGGCCTTATCCTGTTCTCCGGTAACGGGCGTTCCAGTTCAATAAAATTACTCCGGTCATCCGGGAGAAAATCTGTCTCCGGATCAGGCAGATCTGCGTATGGGTCTGCTTTGCCAATAGAGGCCATAAACTCACTTTTCCCAATTTCATCCTCGATTCGTTTTCTTTCGCGGTCACGTATTTCCTGAGGGGTAAGACGCTCAGGAATCCCGCGCGCATTTTCTGTTTCTGAAAAAGACAGCGAACCGGGATCCATAACCACATCAGATGTTTTTTGCGGTTCAAGGATTAATTCGGCAGCGAATTGTTTGTATTTTGTGACAATTTGTGAATGGACCTCGGCGCGAAATTGATCATAGTCTATATTTGCCGTGATATAAAGTCCGGTAAATGTCATTAGGAGGCAAATGGAAAGAATAGCGGAAAATCTGCGGTCAATCCGATCATACCATCGCAGCTTAAAATAATCGAATTGATCTGATTTATCCAAAATATCTCCGGAAGTTTTGTCAGCATCCTGCAAATTAAAACATCAAATATATAAAAAATATGAACATGTTGCTATTGTGCACCAAATCACAATTCTCACATTTCTTTAACCGGATAAATTACAAATCTACCGATAGTTGAATTTAAAATTTAAAATAAGTAACATCTTAAATTACAGAAACGGGATTATTAACTGATCCAACCTGGAGGTTATATGTTAAATCATATCTGGCTTTGGATGATCGTCTTGAGTATCCTCGTGGCGGCGGGAATAGATATTTATACCGAAGTATCCGGACCGGTGCCGGGCGCGCAAGTCACTGAGAAACGGAATCTGAATGAAGAAACAAAGCTGGGGCAGGTAACCACCGCTGCAATAAAGGCCGCCGGCATGGCGGTTGAAATATCGATAGGCCTGATCGGGGTGATGGCGCTCTGGCTGGGTCTCATGAAAGTCGCGGAAGAAGCGGGAATGATAAAAATTCTCGCCAGAATTGTCCGCCCGGTCACCAAAAGGCTCTTTCCGGCAATACCGTCTGATCATCCGGCCATCGGCGCCATGCTTATGAATATCGCGGCCAATATGCTGGGATTAAGTAACGCGGCGACCCCACTGGGATTAAAGGCCATGGATGAGCTGGAAAAGATTAATCCGAAGAAAGGCACAGCCAGTGATGATATGATCACATTTTTGGTGATTAATACAAGCGCCATCACTATCGTGCCCGCGACCGCCATCGCCATAAGAGCTTCTCTCGGATCCGTGAACCCCCAGCAAATTGTCATCCCGTCCATAATCGCGGCGAGTATGGCGACACTGGTGGGCGTCACTACGGTTAAATTAATTCAAAGATATCAACATAAAAGATCTAAATAGCGGGAGAAGACGATGGAAATTCTAAAAACTTCAATCGACTGGTTGTCTATTCTTGCCATCCCGCTGATTATTCTGTTGTTCCTGGGCTATGGCGGTATAAAAAAAGTGAAAGTGTATGAGACCTTTGTCGAGGGCGCCAAAGAAGGATTCAACATAGGGGTAAAGATTATACCTTATCTCGTAGCGATGCTGGTGGCGATTGCCATGCTTCGGGCAAGTGGGGCATTGGATTTTTTTACAGCTTTGGTCAGCCCGCTTACATCGCTGATAGGGATGCCTTCTGAAGTACTGCCCATGGCCCTAATGCGCCCTCTTTCCGGCAGCGGATCTTTGGGGGTAATGACAGAAATAATGAATACCTACGGTGTTGATTCTCTCATCGGATTTATCGCATCCACCATGTTCGGCAGTACAGAGACCACTTTTTATGTGATTGCCGTTTATTTCGGAGCGGTGAACATACGCAACACCAGATATGCGCTTCCGGCCGGATTATTGGCTGACGCGGCCGGTCTGATCACAGCTGTTTTGATATGCAGATTATTATTCTGAAAATTTAAAAAGCAACGGATTCCTCTTTGCAAATAGTAGATCTTTTGATTAAATTGAACCGCGCTGAAGAAGCACTGATTCGCGCAATGATCAAGATGTTGTCCGCCCGCAGTGAATCGGCGGGTATGAATCATCAAATATATAAAAGTTATACGTCAGGGGGTTGGGGATTAACTAAAGCGGTACATTTTTCATAATGTAATCGACCGGTAAACCGCTAAGTGGCGGTTTTTTTTGTTTAAGGAGGAACTCGAAAATTGAAGTGGAGAAAGTGGAACAACCTGTTACACCGTGATCTTGGATATCTGGCAGTTGGCCTGACAATTGTTTTTGCTGTTTCCGGTATCCTGTTAAATCATATTACTGACTGGGGATTTATTTATAAAAAGAAAGTAATGGAATTAAATATTAATCCTATAAATGTTTCAGGTGATGAAGAGATTGCCGGGGCGGTGCTTAAACAATTAAGCATAGAAGACAGCGTAATATCAGTCACAAAGCAGTCTTCTGATGTTTTAAAGATTTTTCTCAAAGGCAGCACTCCCAAAGAGAACATAGTGGAAATAAATCTGCCAAGCGGTGAGGTCAGGCAGACCATATTTAAAGATCATTTTTTGTTTCATTATTTTAAATTTTTACATTTAAACAAGGCAAATAAGATCTGGACATTTATTTCGGATATTTACGGATTTGTATTATTTTTTCTCGCGATTTCAGGTTTGTTTATTTTAAAGGGGAAAAATGGAATTAAAGGCAGGGGAGCGTGGCTGACTGCGGCCGGCGTTATGATTCCTGTGGTATTTCTGATTCTTTATGAAATAATAAATTAAAAAATTGATTAATTTTGCTTCGGGCTGATATGGATTCACTTAAAATATGTTTTGTCTCATCAGAAATTGTTCCTTTTGCAAAGACAGGCGGCCTGGCGGATGTCTCAGGCGCGCTTGGTAAGTATCTGCATGCGGAAGGTCATGATATACGATTGACCATGCCTTTATATTCGTCAATTGATCTGAAATCGCAGGATTTCCGAATCATAAAATCCATGCAGAATCTCGAACTCTGGTTCGGGGGAGTTAAAAATGTATATTCGGTTTTTACCGCTAAACTCCCAAAGACCCATGCCGATGTTTATTTTATACATTGTCCATCACTTTTTGACAGATCCGCTATTTATACGGATGACGCGGATGAACATATCAGGTTCGCGCTTTTAGCCAGAGCATCCCTGGAGATTTGCCAGAGAATGCATTGGGCTCCGGATATCATGCATTGCAACGACTGGCAGACAGCACTGATTCCGGCTTATTTAAAGTCCGTCTATGCCTGGGATAAGTTGTTCGAACACACTAAAACGGTTCTGACTATTCACAATATCGGTTACCAGGGGATTTTCTCCGCCGACAAAGTGGGTGATCTAGGCTTGACGGAGTATTCGAACCTGTTTGATCAGGATGATTTGAACTCGGGGCAGGTTAACTTTTTAAAAACTGGAATTACTCACGCCGATAAGATCACGACAGTGAGCAGGACCTACGCGGAGGAGATTCAGACCGAATCTCTTGGTGAAGGGTTAAATCAGCTGCTGCAGTCACGCAAAAAAGATCTTGCGGGAATTTTAAACGGGGTAGATTATGATGAATGGAATCCCGGTACAGATAAATTAATCCCCTATAACTATTCAGAAAGTGATCTCTCCGGAAAAGAAAAAAATAAGATTGAATTATTATCACGGATGGGGTTGAAGTATAATCCTGAAATGCCGGTGGCCGGTATCGTGAGCCGTTTGGCTGAACAAAAGGGGATTGAACTTTTATTCAGCAGTCTGCCGTTTTTATTGGAAAATCATGATATTCAGTTTGTCGTTCTCGGGAACGGTCAAGCGGAGTATGAGAAATTTTTTGAAGAAACCCGGAATAAATTTCCGGCAAAATTAGCATTTTTCAAAGGGTATAACAATGAGTTGGCACATCTTATCGAAGCCGGCGCGGATATGTTCGTAATGCCTTCAAGGTATGAGCCCTGCGGCTTAAACCAAATTTACAGCCTGAAATACGGTACGGTACCAGTGGTTAGAAAAACAGGAGGTCTGGCAGATACGGTTGAGCAGTATGACCGACCGACCGGAGCCGGAACCGGATTTGTCTTTGAACATTACGCGTCAGACGCGCTGACATGGTCCCTTACGTTCGCGATTGAAACTTTCAGACAGAAAAATGCCTGGAAGAAACTAATGTTGAACGGCATGAAAAAAAATTATTCCTGGGAGATCCAAAGCCACAAATTTATCGATTTGTATCGCGAGATCCTGGAATTATAGTCTTGGCGCCGGATAGACTCTTCCAAAATGATTTAATATTTGGATGGGATGTATGAATGAGATCAAGGGATTACTGATTGATCTGGATGGTGTGATGTATAATGAGAATACTCCGATTCCGGGTTCTATAGATGCCATTCGCGTTTTGTCGGAGAACCGAATCCCCTTTAGATTTATTACAAATACTACCATGAAAAGCAGGGATACTCTTAGGCTGAAATTGTCAAAAATGGGTATCGATGTTAACAAGAAAGACATATTTACAGCTGTTTACGCGGCATCAATGTACATTCGGGCGCTGAATTATCCGGAGTGCCACCTGATGCTTCTTGATGACGCGAAAAAGGAATTTGATGATATTCCTGCCGGCGGCGGCCATGTTGAATTTGTCGTGGCGGGAGATCTCGGTGAAGAATTTACCTATGAAAAATTAAACGAAGCGTTCCTGTATCTTCATAATGGCGCGCGGTTGATTGCCTTACAAAAAAATCGCTTTTGGCTGAGTGATGATGGATATAAACTGGATGCGGGAGCATTTGTCGCTCTACTGGAATACGCCGCTGGTATCGATTCTGTTCTGATTGGTAAACCGGCGAAACCCTTTTTTGAGATGGCGCTAAAGGATATTGCTTTACCTGCGGAAAATGTGTTGATGGTTGGAGATGACATAGAATCGGATATTGCCGGCGCGGCAGTTCCTGGAATCACAACATGTCTCGTGAAAACCGGTAAATTCCGGGAACAGGATCTAAACAATTCTCCCGTGAAGCCGGATATGATATCTGATTCACTTTACGATTGTGTGAAGTCCTTAAGACGGCGTGCATAGTACAGAACTGAATTAGATGTGAGCAGACATAAATTTTCATTTGAAAATTAAATCGATATGATTAGATTTAAAAAGAATTTCTCGAACTCAGAGCTTAAGATGTCATCAGGGCAAAATATATTCTCAATTTCGAAGTTAATATCACGGACCTTTTATAGTTAACGGCTGAAGCGTTCATAGTATAATGGACATGCGCCACCGGTTTGCCGCCGTTTTTTAAAAACGCGGCATTCTCAATATCGGTACAGAAATATATTTTAACGTTTTCTCAAAAAGCGAGATTATATATGCAGACAATTTCCGTAGAATTATGGTGGGCCGTACTGATAATTTCCAGTATCGTCATCCTATTTGGTTTTAGTCTCACCAGTGTGTTTCTTTATAATCAGAAAAGAAATATCGCCAGTCAAAAAGCAAAATATGAAGAATTGCGCGAGAGACAGCAAAAATATGATGATTTGTTCAACAATGTAACCGACATTGTATATGTTCATTCTCTTGACGGTTATGTATTGCAGATAAATGAGGCGGTCACCCGAATTTTAGGATATAAAAGAGATGAAATAATCAATGAACCGCTCGTTAAACTGGTCAGTCCGGAGTACGCGGCTGAATACACTGAATACCTTGATTCCGTGCTAAAGAAAACGGAGTCAAACGGACTGTTGTTTTTGATGAGTAATCAGAGAGAAGAGTTTATTTTCGAGTATCGAAATTCGGTTATTTATGAACGCGGCCTGGCGATGGCTGTGCGGGGAATCGCCAGAAATATGACCGAGCAGATTAAAGCCGCCAACGCGCTGGCTAGCAGCGAGAAAAGAAACCGTTTATTGTTTGATCTTCTGCCCTACGGGGGGGAAATGATTGACGAAAATGGAATTATTACGGATTGCAGCCGGGGGATCAAACGGTTATTAGGATACCAGAGGGAAGAGATTATTGGCAGGCCGATGATAGAATTTATTGCTCCCAAATATCTCTCGCAATTTAAAGAGCGGTTTGATGAGATTCTTAAGGGCAGTGCATTGCAAATTGAGATGCAGATGCTCCACAAAGATGGCCATCTGGTCGATGTCATCAGGGCAGGACAACCCATCCTCAATGAAAACGGTGAGTTTGCCGGACTGTTGACCCTGAGTATTGATATTTCCGCCAAAAAGAAAGCCGAACGTGAAAATAAAAAACTGGAAGCTCAGGTCCGGCAATCACAAAAAATGGACGCGATCGGAACACTGGCAGGAGGTATCGCTCATGATTTCAACAATATACTTGCCGCGATACAAAGTTTTACATATCTGGCTTCTGATGATCTGAGCAGGAATCATAGATCTCAGCAGCATCTGAAGGAAATCGCCGAGGCGGGAAAAAGGGGCAAAGAACTTGTCAGACAGCTTCTGACTTTTAGCAGGAGAGTGGAAAGGGAGTATAAACCGATAAGTATCGCTGCGACTATTAGAGATTCTATGAAAATGATTCGGTCACTTTTACCGACTAACATGGAAATTAAGCTGGAAATAGATAAAAACAGCGGAACTATATTATCCAACGATGTTGAAATACAGCAAGTACTGATGAATCTGTGCACAAATGCTTACCAGGCGATGCTTGAAAGAGGTAAGGGGATAATAGTGATCAGAGTGCTTTCTGTGAATGTGCCGGAAGAGATGACTGTTCCTGATAAAGAAAATATGCATGAAGGCAAATTTACTTCAATATCAGTCAGTGACACGGGCAAAGGAATAGATCAATCCATCATGGACAGGATATTCGAACCTTTTTTTACCACACACGAGGCGGGGGAAGGAACAGGTATGGGATTGTCCGTAGTTCATGGCATTGTCAAAAGCCATAATGGGGAGATATTTGTTGAAAGTGAGCCGGGGATAGGAACCACTGTCACGGTCCTGCTTCCGATGATCACAGATGAACCATCCGATTCTAAAGCAGAAGAAATTCAGCTTCAAAGGGGTAAAGGGATGATTATGCTGGTGGACGACGAATCCCAGTTAATTAAGGCCGGCAGTCAGTTGTTGAAGAGAATCGGATATTCGGTTGAAGCGTTTGACAGCAGTCTCGACGCGCTCGAAAATTTCAGGAAAGATCCATCAAAATATGATGTGATCGTTTCGGATATGAATATGCCAAGAATGACCGGTATTGATCTGGCTTGTGAGATTCACATTTACAGACCGGAATTACCGGTGATTCTGATGAGCGGAACGATGGATATCAATATTGCTGAAATGATGGAAAAGTATCATATTTTTGAATTTATGGAAAAGCCGGTTGACGCGAATATTCTCAGTAATGTTCTTGTTAAAGCTACACGCGGGGAAAATGCGGAATAACTGTCATTCTTGTCTGTATCGTTTACGGAAATATACCGGAATTTCCATAGACCGGAATGAACTTTACAATCGCTTAAATCGTTCAGTAAATAGTGTGAAATGGAACAGCAGGGCTGTAAGTGAATAGACAAATTGTTTTATATGACGGAATTTGTAAATTTTGCAATGGCAGTGTTCAATTTATCATAAAAAGAGATTCGGCTAAAAAATTCCGTTTTGCGCATCTGGATACTGATAAAGCGAAGGAAATATTGAAATTGTCCGGGATACCTGAAAATTATACGCATTCTATCGTTTTGTACAGCCATGGCAGGACATACATAAGATCATCGGCGGCTCTGAGGATCGTAAGAGAGCTTGACGGATTGTGGCCGGTACTGTATGTTTTTATTTTGATCCCCGGCATAATGAGGGATTGGGTTTATGATCTGATCGCCAGCCACCGGTACCGCTGGTTTGGGAAATTTGAATCATGTCCGGTGCCTGATATGGGAGATGTGGATCGATTTTTGATCTGATAAATAAAAAAAATTAATTTATAAGATTTATATGTCGAAAATATATCATATAAACAAGCGCTGATACTTGATAAAATTGTAAATAACTTGTATATTTATGATCGTTGAAATACAATTTTAAGAGAATTTAAGGAAGGTGACTAAGGTTCAGCTTAAAGGTCCTCCCCCGGCCTTCCCCTGATCAAGGTCACCTTCCTTTAGTTCTTTGAAAGAAAAATATGTCCGGGGACGATTTTGGATTCGACGGGCATGTGAAGGGTATGAACGGCAATCCGGGATCCTGACTACCCCGTAATTAGTCAGAAGCACGATAAGTGCCGATTATAATTATGCAATGGCAGCTTAATAATGCTGCCACGCTTTGCTCTTCTCTGATTCACCGGGGATAAGTTAAGCGCCGTATTTGGGTGGATTTGAGCTTAATGATGTTCATGCGTTAAGTTTCAATAACTTTATGAACTGGTTTTGTGACTGGCCTGTCGGTCAGCCTGTTGCAAAATGAGAACTAATAACCGGCTATGATTGTAGATGTTTATATTGATCCATGTTCGGACCCGGGTTCAACTCCCGGCGTCTCCACCATTTAACAAACCACAACCTGTCTATTCAGAGCAAAACTCTGATCTGGCGGGTTTTTTTTTCTTGTTTTTAGATAAAAGTTCATAAAATTAACATTCCTATTCGTGTCTGTCCGTGATTTTTTAAAAAATATATGGATCAAATCTGTAAAGAGCGTTTGCATTACTAAGTTAGATTCGTATATTTTATAGAGGCTTGTTTTTAAACGAGCTACGACTCGGCTTTCCTGTCCAGCTCCGGTGAAGTTGACTAAAAATAAGACATATGTGGATCTGGAAAATGAATGAGATGCAAAATCTCTGGTCATCATTAAATAAGAAATATGGCAAACTCGATGTCTTAATTGACATCACCAATGTGTGCAAAGATAAAGATGATAATTCTTCCAAACATTTCCACCATATCAAAAAGGTTGAAACCGAAAAGCTTAGAAATGGAATTCTGGCTGACAATTTAAATGACCCTGACTATTATCCGTTCTTCTCGGTCCTGATCACCGGCAATAACCGCGCCCAGGCCTCGCAGGACGCCCTGGAGCTGGTCGACGGTGAGAAGATCGATCCCTACAAGTCGCGAAGTACACCAAGTTCATCCTTGATGTCGTCAAGGCCACGGGACACGGCCAGGTGGTCAACCGCAGCGAGATCATCCAGGACGACCACGGGCTTGAATACATGAACCCGGGCGGTTCGCATCTGGAACCTGAATGGGTGAGTGTGCTGGTGGCGGCGTTGGTTTACTCCGGCGACATCGTGCTCTCCATACCGGGCAAGAAATTCGACGCCACCGGGTTGCAGCAACTGGCCGCGACCGGCATGGACGAGCTGGTCCGCTTCAACCACCTGGAGCAGCCCATGGAATGGAACCTGCCCGCGCTCAAAGCGCTGTTCGAGCTACTCGGCATGACGCCGGGCCGTCTTTCCCTCCGATTCTGCCGGTCTGAGAGCTAACGCAAATCGGACTCACCTCAATACCGCAAAAATTATTCACCCGGATTTCCCGTGTTTCCGGCCTTCCGCCGAAGCCGCCTCGCATCGAAACCATGATTTTACAATGGGGTGAGCGTCAAGAAAGGTTCAAGACGAGTTAGGGAGATTTTTCGGTGGAACGGAGAAAACGCACGTCCGAAAGTGACCCCGAAAAGGAAGCGGGGTTGAAACGGCACTTCCCGACCCTGGAGAATGCCCATTCCGGCCAACGACCCGAAACCCTTTGATAACAGGGGATTTACGGCAATCGAAAAATCGGAGCCGTGGTTGTAATTTTTTTCTGCTTTAGCAGATGCGTTGCAGCGTCGAACGCTCGTCCGAGGAAATCGATGTGGCCGTTCAGGAAATCCGCTTGATTTTTCCTTCCCGGTTACTTATTTTAGGATACGCAGTGAAAATAAAATAAAGACGAACCTTATTTTAGGTTCGAGGCAGGCAGGATGAAGCGAGAACTCCAAGGCAGATACGTGACCATATCGACGGTGGGTGAGAAGGCCCAGGCCTTCGTTCCCGCGTCGCTGCCGCCACTTCCCCCCATCGACTGGACGCCGGAGCTGCGCAGCAAGTTCGACCAGGCGCTGCTGGCCCTCGGTCGGCTGGACAGCGTCTCGACGCTGTTGCCGGACACCTCGCTGTTCCTCTATATGTACGTCCGCAAGGAAGCAGTGCTCTCCTCCATGATCGAGGGGACGCAATCGTCGCTGTCCGACCTGCTGCTGTTTGAGCTGGATCAGGAGCCCGGCGTCCCGCTGGACGACGTGCGGGAGGTCAGCAACTATGTTGCGGCCCTCGACCATGGTCTGCGCCTGCTGGAGAAAGGGCTGCCGCTGTCGCTGCGGCTGTTCCGAGAGATTCATGGCGTGCTGCTGACCAGGGGCCGGGGCAGCAATCAGACCCCAGGCGAGTTTCGGCGCAGCCAGAACTGGATCGGCGGCACCCGGCCGGGTAACGCGGCCTTCGTTCCGCCTCCGGCCGAAGAGGTACTGGAGTGCATGAACAAGCTGGAACTCTTCCTCCATGACCAGCCGGAGCCTACCCCGGTGCTGCTCAAGGCAGCGCTGGCCCATGTGCAGTTCGAGACGATCCACCCGTTTCTGGACGGTAACGGCCGTCTCGGTCGTCTGCTGATCGCACTGCTGTTGTATGAACAGAAGGTGCTGCGGGAGCCGATGCTCTATCTGAGCCTCTACTTCAAGACGCACCGCCAGTATTACTACGAGCTCCTCAACAATGTGCGTATGACCGGAGACTGGGAAGCCTGGCTCGATTTCTTTGCCGAGGCGGTAATCGTCACCGCCACCCAGGCTGTGGAAACGGCCCAGCAGCTTCTCGACCTGTCGAACCAGGATCGTGACAAGATCGGCGGCCTTGGACGGGCGGCGGCATCCACCCTGCAAGTCCACCGTGCGCTGATGGAACATCCCATCGCCACCTCGGGCTCGCTGGTGAAAAAGACCGGCATCACCCCGGCCACGGTCAACAAGGCGCTCGGTCACCTGGAGCAGCTTGGCATCGTCAAGGAACTGACCGCCCAAAAACGCAACCGCCTGTTCAGCTATGCGGGCTATATCGAGATCATGAGTCGCGGCACGGAACTGCCTGGCAGGTAGGCCCGTTCGTTTCCGGTTTTCGGAATCGAATCAGATTCGTTGGGAGATTGTTCCTGGTATCCGCTCGGGTTGCAAACCCGGCATCCTCGTCCGGAGCATGGAAGTTGATATGAAAAAAGCACTTCCCTGATTAGAACTTGGGGCGTGACTCGACTTCCTATGTCAAGCCTTTTGTTATCAATGTGTTGCGGTGGGGTTTGAGGCTGGAGACATTCGATCCGAATGGAAGGAGCATGTATCAGCGGGTTTTGGTGGCCGCTGAATGCCAAGATCGACTTTTCTCTTGCTGGACATACCGTGGCCTCGACCATATTCTCCGAGGCAGTTTGCGCCTTCCCGGTGGGTACTCTGACGGCAAGAAATTGGGTTAAACCTGGTTAAATCCGAAAAGAAAACTTGAGTTTTTCATTTCGTCCATATATTTTTTACCCTGTTTGACCAAATGTAGCCGGATTGTAGTTCTATGGGAATGCGTCAGGTCAAAAAAACTTGATGAGACGCTTGGACAGCCCTCAAAGAATGATGGAGTCAAAAATGGAAGACAGATGGTTGTCCGTTGATGAAATTGGAGACTATCTCGGGATCAAACGAGATACCGTCTATAAATGGATAAGCGAAAAAGGCATGCCCGCTCACAAAATAGGCCGTCTTTGGAAGTTCAAGAAAGACGATGTCGATACTTGGGTTCGTGATGGGAAAGCGAGTGATTTCAAAGAGGAAGAATAATAGTGAAACAATCTGCGGGAATACTTGACAACAAATCTCTGGGAAATGTCGTTTCCGAGCTCAAAGGAATGTCAGCCCGATGCACTCTCTCCGTGGTTTCCGCTCTGTTTTCGCTTTATGCCTATGACGAGCTTAAAAAGGAGTTTTCAAAGGTTTCAAAGTTCAAGCTCCTTGTCCCAAGTCATGGCACTAAAGAGAGGTTTCTCAAAAATCTTCCCGGAAATCACTTGAATCGTCGTCTTCGTAATCGACTTGATGTTACTCGGATTGCGCGGGAGTGCTCAGAGTGAAGACAATATTATAAATACTCAAATCGGAGAAGATCAATTTTATCCCCGCGTTCTATTCGGCGCTAACGTAATATTTGTTTACCTGCAGGAGAGTTGGGTTGGGAGTAAAAATTCTGACTTTTACCTTGTCAAGGTGTACGATCCAGATATAGAGTTCGAGTTTGTCTCTGTTTTTGAACGAAGTGATGAAATCAAATTGTATGCGAATCTTACGGACTGGTTCAAAATTGATACCCTGCTTAGAACCTATAGCCCGGAATGGGCCGTATTGGTTGAGATTGATGGCAAAGAGAAGCTCCGAGACCAAAAGCACCTTATTCACCGATGCGCTACGCCCATCTGAAAAAGCCAAAATCGCATGCGGCAAGGAACACTCCAAAGCTCTGGGCAAGGATGTTGAGTTCGCCGTGACCAATGCGTTCGAGGACTTTTCCGGGAAGTACGTACGTTGAGAATTTTACACACATCAGACTGGCATTTAGGCCACTCCCTTTATGACCGGAAACGCTATGAGGAGTTCACTGCGTTTCTGGATTGGCTGACGCAGTGGATGCCGATGTCCTTGACGGCATTGCAGAAATAGCACGCGAGGAAAGACGTGAACTTAGATAAAGGCAAATAGAATGAATGTTCAAGAGGTAGCCATACAGATATTGAAGAACGCTGGAAAACCTCTCCATGCAAAAGAGATTGCCGGGAAAATGAGTGAAACAGGTTTTTTGGAAAAACGATGATTACAGTTTAGACATGGGGGAATCGTCAATTGAAAAATGATCGTAAGCAAAAGCTAATTGACCTTGAGGTGGAAACTCTTGCGGATGCTTTATTGGATCTTGCTTTACATTCACGGGAAGCAGATGATCTGATTGAAAGATTAATTGCCACACCAAAGCAAAATGTTCAGCGGTTCAAGGAGAAATTTTCCGGTCTAAAACGTTCAAAGCGTTTTATTGATTGGAGGGGGGCTGCCGGTTTTGCTCGTGAACTTAAAACCCTGATGCAGGATATGAAAGCCGGTGTTAGCGACCCGCTTACAGGAGTTGAGCTTGTCACGGCGTTCTATGAAGCTGACAAGAACATTTTTGAGATGTGCGATGACTCAAGCGGGAATATTGGTGATATCTTCCGCTATGACGCAAAAGAACTGTTTGTGGACTATGCCTCCCGTTGTGCGGATAAAGAAAAAATTGCAGACATAATTTTAAAGCTAAATAGAACAGATAACTACGGTGTACGTGATACCCTGGTTGACTGCGCGCTGTATTATCTGCCTGAATCGGTTATTCGATCGATGATCAAAGGGATACAAGATCTGGCGGATGTTGAGACAGAGAACTTTAACAAACATCACTACTTGCGGATGATAGAATCTTTGGCAAGACAGATAAAGGATGCCAAATTATTTGAAAAGACTCGCATTGCTTCGTGGGGAAAGCTGTCCACGGCAGCACTTATCGACATTGCCCGGGTGTATCTGGAAAGCGGTGACGTTGAAACAGCCCATTCCTGGCTAAAAACAATCCCTAAAGGTGAGACCTTTGAAACTTACGAACGGGATAAGCTGCTGTTGGAAATTTATAAACAACAGGGGGACATCAAAAAACTGACGGATCTCCTGTTCCGGAAATTCAGATCCTATCATTCCACTGATACCCTGCAGGCAGTTCTGGATGTCATCGGTCATAACAAGCGAGATGAAGTCATTGCCGGTGAGGTGGCGCAGATTCTGGGGAGCACATCACTCCGGGAATCGGATGCAGAGTTCCTGATTGCAATCGGGAAGATGGATGAGGCCGAAGCCTACGTTCTTGGGCGTGCCGACCAGCTTGATGGCAACTATTACGAAAGTCTGCTCTCTTTAGTCGAGGTGATGGAATCAGAAAATCGACCTCTCGTCGCTAGCTTGATGTACCGCAGTCTTCTTGTTTCAATTCTGGAGCGCGGGTATACCAAGGCGTATTCCCATGGCATCCGCTATTTGAAGAAGCTGGACAAACTGGCAGTGACCATTTCCGACTGGAAAAAGTTTAATAACCACGAAACATTCAAGGGGCAGATCATTGAAGCACATGGCCGCAAAAAAAGCTTCTGGTCGAAATATGAGGGGTGATGATCAAGAGTAGAGCCTTTCAGACATGAGCCGTAAAATACACAGCCGTGTATTCGAGCGGGAATCGAACCCAAGTCCGTTTTCTGTTTCAGGAAAATGTTGAGAAGTAAATTTTTTCGTTTCGAAAATCTGAAGAATGAAGTTGCGTAACTTGATCAGTAAACTGGTAGGCGGTTTGGAAAATGAATCGGGTAAGCCTCTGTCCTCATCATTTTATTCTTTAATCCAGAGGACCAAAAGCGGACTTCTTTCATTTTGCTCAGAATGGATAATATTTACCCTCTATATGCATATGTAGGGAGTTTTTTATCAATGGGAGAAAAACAAAATTATGTTTCACAGGGGCTTCGCAAAATAGTAGCAGTTTTGATGCAATGATCTTGTTTTTAATTGTTTTATGGTGTATGTTTTGCTCAAGTTTCATTATACCAGTAGGTATATGGGAAGTATCATATTAATACTGCTTGTTTTTTTATTCGCGTTTTATTTGCTGCGCGCCAGAAACTCGTCAAGGCAGGGACTGAAGCGAAAAAGACAGTTGCAGGATAAAATAAAAAACAGATGGAAATAAACTCTAAATTTTAGAAAAATTTATTTGACAGGAAATTAAAAAAACTTTATATTTTGGTCTTTCAAAAATGAGTTGAAGTGTTATGTAATAAGCGAGAGTAGCTCAGCTGGTAGAGCACAACCTTGCCAAGGTTGGGGTCGCGGGTTCGAATCCCGTCTCTCGCTCATTTTTATTTATAGGGTTCCGGCGACGTACCCAAGTGGCTAAGGGAGAGGTCTGCAAAACCTTTATGCGGCGGTTCGAATCCGCCCGTCGCCTCCAAGATTTTAACAATTATTCTGCCGGGGTGGTGGAATTGGTAGACACAAGGGACTTAAAATCCCTCGGGAGTTAAATCCCGTACCGGTTCAAGTCCGGTCCCCGGTACAATAATTAATTAAGGCTTACAGAAATGTGAGCCTTTTTTTGTTTACAGAGATTCAGATCATTTTCTTAATAAGATTTTACAGACCTTGCATCGTAATCAATTAATTGATTAAGTTTCTTTCTATTATTTATTTAATCATTATCTGGATCAAAGGAGGATGAATTGTCACTTTCAAAACGCATTTTAGTCACCGGAGGCGCCGGCTATATTGGAAGCCATGTTGTTCATCAGTTGTGCGATGAGGGTCATCAGGTTTTTATCTTTGATAATTTTTCACTCGGCTTGAAAGAAAATCTCGATCCCAGAGCACAGGAAGTGATTGGGGGAGATGTAAGAAATGAAAGTGATCTGGTAAAAGCCTTATCAAAAAAGATAGATGTGGTGTTTCACTTCGCGGCCTGGAAAGCGGCAGGAGAATCCATGACCGATCCGGGTAAATACGCGAAAAACAATATCACCGGAACATTAAATCTGCTTAATGCCATGATAGAAAACAAAGTAAAAAATATTATATTTTCTTCATCGGCCGCGGTGTATGGTAATCCTGAATATTTACCCGTAGATGAAAAACATCCCTTAAATCCGACCAATTATTACGGATATACAAAACTGGCTATTGAAGAAAACCTAAGATGGTATAGCGAACTAAAAGGGATCAATTACGCGGCATTACGTTACTTCAACGCCACCGGATACGATGTGAATGGTCGTGTGACCGGAAAAGAGAAAAATCCCGCGAATCTGTCACCCGTCGTGATGGAGGTATTAGCGGGTGAGCGTTCCGGTATGCAGGTGTTTGGAGATGATTATGATACGCCGGACGGTACCTGTATCAGAGATTACATCCACGTGAGTGATCTCGCCAATGCCCATGTGCTGGCGATGAAATATATTCTTGAAAACAGAAAAAATCTGTTGGTCAATCTCGGAACCGGGGAAGGGCAGTCGGTTATGGATGTCATACGGGCGGCAGAGGAAGTTACCGCCGGGAAAATTGGTTTTGAGATAGTCGGACGGCGCGTCGGTGATCCGGAAAAACTTGTTGCCAGTTGTGAATTGGCGGAAAACCTTCTTGGCTGGAAGGCCCGGCATTCTGATCTGAAAACGATATTCAAATCCATGATGCCGATATATCTGCGAAACAAATAAACGATTCGGCGCAGAGAGTCATCAATTGATAAACTCTTTCCCGGGTGCAGGTTTATTTGACGATTTAATCCGATCAGATTAATTTATTCACGGATCCATTCAGAAAAACAATTTATAGGCTTAGATCAAAAAGCGCCTTCGAAATCAAGCCATTCCTGATCGTGGAAATCGCTTCATCATACTTATTCAAGGGGAAAAATCCGATTCCTAGTTGTTCAAGGGGGATTTCTATTGAACTTAGTAAGTCGATAGTACTCCGGAATGTAAAAGGATTGATCACGGATCCGATGATTGTCAATTCCTGCCTGAAAATTTGATATGGGTTGATGCTAATCCGGCTATTTTGCGGACATACACCAAAGAAAAGGAATTTTCCCAGTGGATTTATCCATTGAAATGCTTTTTCAACAGCGGCGGGATTGCCGGTGCAATCGATTATTAGATCAAACTTTTCATGGGACGCTTCAATATCCGGGAAATTACGAGTATCAAATCCAAGTTGAATGGCGGTTTCTTTTCGTTGTCTGGCAATTTCGCTTATTGTCAAATTTTTATGACCAAAATGGCGGAGAAGAATACCCCAAAGCAAACCGATTAATCCTGCTCCAAGGATAAGGATGGAAGAATCAGACGAAACAGATTGGCATCGGTTCCATCCATGAACGATACATGAAAGAGGCTCTGTCAAAGCTCCCGATACTAATGATACGTTTTCAGGCAATTTGTAGACCTGGTTTTCAGGGACAGCACAGTATTCAGCCCAACCCCCATTTTTAAAAATGCCGATTGGTTTCAGGTTTTCGCAAAAATGGACCTGCCCTTTTCTGCAAAAGACACATTTTCCGCAATAATTATTCGGATCAACTACAACCTTATCATTTATTTTAAACGCACTGATATCGCCGCCACATTGAACTACATGACCGGAAAATTCATGCCCAAGGATGATTCCGTTTGCGGCAGGAGAGTCTTGAGCCAGGATGTGGATGTCCGTTCCGCAAATTCCGGAGAAAGCAGTTTTTATCAAAACCTCATTGTTTTTTAGTTTCGGCATATCAATATCTGTTAATGATATTCGACCGGGCTTTTTGTAGATAAGAGCTTTCATGACACTAAATTCCACTTTTCTGATAGCGCGATTAGGAGAACAAGATAGTAAAACGTTTAACTGTATGAAATAATTTTCATACAAATTTTAAAAAATCTAAAAAATGAAAGTGTATAACTTCATTACAGTGAAAGATCAGATAATATATACAGTAGAATAGATTCAGCTATAAATAGCTTTTTAATAAAAAATAAAATTGTCTTGACACTTAAAAAGGAAAAAATTAACTTAAGCAAGTTAAACGTTTAACTGAATTTGGTGGTTTATGCGTGTTACAATCAAAGATGTAGCTAAAAAAGCCAATGTATCGGTTGCAACTGTTTCACTCGTGATTCATGATAATCACCGAATATCTCCTGAAACAAAGCGAAGAGTATTAAAAGCCATAAAGGAATTGGATTACTATCCTTCGCGTTCCGCCAGAGGCCTGGTTTCCAGACAGACTAAAAATATTGGATTTATCCTCACCGAAGATCACTTTTTGAGAACAGAACCCTTCTACACAAAAATATTTCTGGGAACTGAATTTGAAGCCAGGCTTTCAGAATATTATATCCTGCTCACAACGATTCCAACAAATTATGAACCGGTCGATCCGTTGCCACGATTTGTATTAGAGGGTAATGTGGACGGAGTCATCATCGCCGGCAAGATCCCGGATAGCATAATTAACAGGCTAAAACAATTTAAACTGCCGATTATATTTGTGGATTATTATCCTCCTGAAGGGGATTTTTCAGCAGTTCTGATTGATAATGTCACCGGCGGATTGCAGGCGACAGAACACCTGATCTCATGCGGGCACAAAAAAATTGGCTTCATCGGAGGGGACATTGATCATCCCAGTATACGGGACAGGTATCAGGGGTATAAAATCGCGTTGGAAAACAATGGAATCCCATATAATCCCCGGTTCATTGTGGCAAATGAATCCGGAACTAACAGGGAATGCGGATATAATGCCGCAAAACAACTGTTTAGCGATAATAATGATATTACTTCGATTTTTGTTTGTAACGATGCCATGGCGCTTGGCGCCATCCAATATCTCAAAACCCAAAATATAATCATCCCGGACGAAGTTTCCATCATAGGTTTCGATGATGTGGAATCGGGTTTGATTTCTGAACCGGCTCTCACAACAATGCGGGTACCTAAAATAGAATTAGGCGCAAAAGCCATGAGTATAATGGCGCAATTTCTGGAAGATAAAGTAACCAATCCCTATAAACTATTGATGCCTGTAGAGCTGATTCTCCGAAAATCAACATGTCCAGGTAAAAATAATTAATAGTGAATAGTTAAAAAATCTTTTTCGTTTTAATCTATTAGGAAAAAATGGAAAGGAGGTTAAAGGAATTTAAACCGTCAATCCGGTTATATCAATTAACTATTAATCGCGGAGGTTCTATGAGCAATTTAAGAAAAAACATAATGGCCGGCATTTCCATTGTGTTTTTTACTGTATTAGTGAGTCCTGTCCTTCTTCTGGCTGATATCAATTCGATTGGCAGCTTTGAAGGCGATATGCCATCGTACTGGACAAAAGGCAGTATTCCCGGCGGTTCTACGCTGGAATGGGCAACGGATGCTTCCCGTAACATGGGTCGTTCGTTAAAGATCACGAAAGAAGTGACCGGTGATTCAGCAGCCTGGATATCAGAAAATATGCTGGATTTATGGTCGCCACAGCATTACAAAGACGTGGATATCTTTGTTGGCGCCTGGGTAAAGACAGAGAATGTGAATGTAAATCCCGCCAATGATGATGAAAAGTGGTATGTTTCCTATAATTTCTACAATGAAAGCGGCGAATTTATAGGTGAGACCAAACTGCCGATCGATCAGAGTGTTGCCAGCAGCAGCGGCTGGGTGGCAGATACCAACGCGGTAGGTGTCACGATTCTGCCGGAAGATTCCTGGAAGACGATTATAAAATTTGTGGGCGGAAAAAACGCGACCGGTACCGTCTGGGCCGATGATTTTATGCTCTATGGTCGCGATGGCGCCTGGGCCGGACAGGACTGGAATTCATCTGTAGGTCTTCCGACCGGCTGGAATTACTGGTTACCGCCGGTTGGTGGAAATGACGGTGAACTGGCCAATGGGTATGAGAATACGGTAATAACGGATGAAGAATCTTATACCGGTTTATACTCATTAAAACTGGATCTGCCTTTTGACCGCGCCCCGCATGACGGCTGGATTGGCACAAAACGGTATCAGCTCACTGATGTATCGGCTGGAGATGTAGTCAGAATCAGTGTTTGGATTAAAGCCAGCGATCTGGTGCCCGATTCCGCCGCCGCATATCCCGGTACCTGGTCGGTGGGCATTACACCGATTTTCCACAGCGGCTACTTAAGCAACGATTCCTATGATGAAATCGGCGCGCAGGATCTGGTGTTCAAATTCCCCGCCGTGACATCCTTTGGCTGGACTGAATTTTATGTTGATGTGACAGTTCCGGCTGACGCGAATGCAAAAGCGCTGTCCGTAAGAATTCATCCTTATGCCAGATTTACCGGCACTGTTTATTTTGATGAATTGACAGTCAGGAAACTGGATATTCCGGCGATTAGCGGCATTGGCAGCTTTGAAGGCGATATGCCATCGTACTGGACCAAAGGCAGTGTTCCCGGCGGTTCTACGCTGGAATGGGCAACGGATGCTTCCCGTAACATGGGTCGTTCGTTAAAGATCACGAAAGAAGTGACCGGTGATTCAGCAGCCTGGATATCAGAAAATATGCTGGATTTATGGTCACCACAGCATTACAAAGACGTGGATATTTTTGTTGGCGCCTGGGTAAAGACAGAGAATGTGAATGTGAATCCCGCCAATGATGATGAGAAGTGGTATGTATCCTATAATTTCTACAATGAAAGCGGCGAATTTATTGGTGAGACCAAACTGCCGATCGATCAGAGTGTTGCCAGCAGCCTCGGCTGGGTGGCAGATACCAACGCGGTAGGCGCCACGATTCTGCCTGAAGATTCCTGGAAGACGATAATAAAATTTGTGGGCGGAAAAAACGCGACCGGTACCGTTTGGGCCGATGATTTTATGCTCTATGGCCGTGACGGCGCCTGGGCCGGACAGGACTGGAATTCATCTGTAGGTGTTCCGACCGGCTGGAATTACTGGTTACCGCCGGTTGGTGGAAATGACGGTGAACTGGCCAATGGGTATGAAAATACGGTAATAACGGATGAAGAATCCCATACCGGTTTATATTCATTAAAACTGGATCTTCCGTTTGACCGTGCCCCGCATGACGGCTGGATTGGAACAAGAAGATATTTATTGAACACAGAAGATGCTCCATCTAAAACGGAATCGATCATGGATGTTTCCGAATTGAACGGCATCAGCGCCGGAGACATACTGAGAATCAGCGTTTGGATCAAAGCCAGTGATCTGGTGCCCGATTCCGCCGCTGCATATCCCGGTACCTGGTCGGTGGGCATTACACCGATATTCCATAGCGGCTACTTAAGTAACGATTCCTATGATGAAATCGGCGCGCAGGATCTGGTGTTCAAATTCCCCGCCGTGACATCCTTTGGCTGGACGAAATATTATGTGGATGTAAAAGTTCCGGCTGACGCGAATGCAAAAGCGCTGTCAGTAAGAATTCATCCTTATTCCAGGTTTACCGGAACCATCTATTTTGATGATGTAGAGGTGGAGGTTCTGGGTGTAACGGATATAGAAGACGGAATAGTCAATGGCTTACCTAAAACGTATGAGCTGCGTAATAACTATCCAAATCCTTTCAATCCAACTACAACGATCGGCTATGTGTTGCCGCGCTCGGAAAAGGTTACGATTGAGATCTATAATATCATCGGGCAGCGTGTCCGCACATTGATTAGTTCTGTGCAACAAGCCGGTGATCACGTAGTGACCTGGAACGGACGGGATGAGACAGGAAGAATGGTTGGAAGTGGAATTTATTTCTACAGACTAAAAGCAGGTGATACATCTATAATCAAAAAGATGACATTGATTAAATAATTTTTCAACCGGGGCATCATTATCCGATGCCCCGGATTTTATATTATTTGATGTTCATCCGAGAAAAAGTTAATGAGATCATTGAGTTTATTTTTGGCAACAATCGTTTAAAGGTGACATAAAATGTCTGTAAAGCAATTAGCTTCAAAAATCCTTGTAAAATATATTTGGCTGTTATTGCTGTTTGTCAACATGAGTTTTTCCGGAACAACAGGTAAAATAGCCGGTCGGATAATCGACGCGACTACAGGTGAACCCCTTGCAGCGGCTAATATTGTACTGGCAGAAACGGTTTTAGGGGCAACAGCTGACTTAGATGGATATTATTTTATTATCAATATTCCTCCGGGCAAATATCAGGTGGAAGGGCATTATATCGGGTATCAATCTTATATTATTACAGATGTGAAAGTATCGGTTGATCAAACAACCAGGATAGACATTGAACTACGTCCAGAAATGCTGGAGGGTGAAACCATCGAGGTTGTGGCGGAACGGCCGATCATTCAGAAAGATCTGACCTCATCGCTCTCTAAAGTCGGCGGAGATGAAATTGTTCTTTTACCGATCGAGAATGTTGAAAGTATTGTAAATCTGCAAGCGGGAGTTATAGACGGACATTTTAGAGGAGGCAGAAAGAACGAAGTTAAGTATCTGATAGATGGTATTTCTGTCAATGATGCTTTCTCGGGTGATTTTTCTCTTCAGGCGGACTTAAACAGTATTCAGGAAGTCCAGGTTTTAAGCGGAACATTTAATGCGGAATATGGAGAAGCTTTGTCTGGGGTTGTCAATCAGGTGACCAAAACCCCGGGAAATAAATATGAAGGAGAGATTTCTGTCTATTCGGGAGATTATTTCTCTGCGCGGGATCAATATTATCAAAATATCGAATCCCTGAGTCCCGCAGATATCAGTGATTTTCAGGGTAGTGTCAGCGGCCCGGTGCCGGGGACAAAAGGCAATTTAAAATTTTTCTTATCGGGTAGATATAATTATAACGATGGGTATCTTTATGGTAAAAGGATGTTTAATCCTTCCGATTCATCAAATTTTTCAGCGAACGATCCTGATGAATGGTATGTTGGAGCGACGGGGGATAATGAATATGTTCCGATGAATTTTTCGGAGACTACCAGCTTACAGGGAAAACTTTATATACGGGTAGGCGAGGCCAAATGGCTGGTCTTGCAAGGGCTGTACCAAAAGAATGATTACCGCGACTATAATCATAATTACAAACTGAATCCAGACGGGGATTACAAAAATTTTGAAGAAGGTTATCTGGGAAGCATTAGTTACACGCACGTTCTTAATCCTTCGACATTTATTGATTTTAAAAGTTCGGCATTTGTGTCAAATTCCGAAGAATATGCTTTTGAAGATCCGTTGGACTCCAGATATGTGAATCCCGAACGAAAAAGAGATGTGAGCGGGGCGGCATTTCTCACAGGCGGTACCGAAAACTGGCATTTTTATCATCAAACCAGTACCTTTACCGGAAAAGTCGATTTAACTTCACAAATTAATCATATTCATCAAATCAAAAATGGTGTTGAAGTACAATATCATAGCCTTGAATACGAAGATTATCAAACACATATAGATGCCTCGAGCAATTTTCAACCACAATTACCTGTTCCGGGAAGTTTTGATTATAATACATACGCCAATAATCCTTATCAATTAGCCGCGTATTTACAGGATAAAATTGAGTTAGATTACCTGATTGTCAATGCGGGTATTCGGTTTGATTATTTCGAACCGGACGGCAGAATCCTAAAAGACCCAAATAATATTGCCGCTCTTGACAGCCAGGCGCCGCCGTATGCGGACACATTGTTTAATGATGCTTCCGCCAAGTATCAGTTTAGTCCAAGGATGGGTATTTCTTATCCTATCTCAGATGGCGGGGCTATTCATATATCCTATGGCCACTTTTTTCAGATGCCTTCTTTCGATTATTTGTATCGCAATCCCAATTTCAGAATTCCGCTTACCGGTGATTTCCCTGAACAGGTGGGAAATGTGATTGGAAATGCCGATCTGGAACCGGAAAGAACCACGATGTACGAAATCGGATTGCAGCAGCAGTTATCCTCCTATATCGGACTTTCTGTAAGCGCTTATTACAAGGATATCCGGAATCTGATCGGACAGGAGATCTATATTAAAAATGATTTCCGGAAATTCGGACAATATGTTAATCGCGACTATGGTTCGGTAAAAGGTGTGACCATTGCTTTTGAAAAAAGATTTAGCGGTGGATTTTCAGCCAATGTGGATTACACCTACCAGATTGCCAAGGGGAGCGCGTCTGATCCGAATGATGAATTTAACAAGGCCCAGGCAAGTCCGCCGATAGAAAGTAACAAACAGCTTGTCTCACTCGACTGGGATCGCAGACACTCTCTAAACTTCACGGTCACAACGGGTATTCCAGGTAAGTTTATATCAAGTTTTGTCGGTAAATTCGGCTCAGGAATGCCTTATACCCCTTCCATTCAAAATCAACGGACCGGTTTGGAAAATAGTGATAACAGACCGTCTTATTTTAACATAGATCTATATATGATAAGGTATCTTAAGATATATAATCATGATTTATCGGTATTCCTGAAAATCTATAATTTGTTTGATACTGAAAATGAAGTCGATGTTTTTACGGATACCGGCCGGGCCGGTTATACTCTTGAATTGACCAGGGCGCAGGAAGAGCCCCGCGGAGTGAATACCCTAAGTGAATATTATACGAGGCCCGATTATTATTCGGAGCCCAGGAAAGCAATATTGGGATTCACATACTCATTCTAAAGTATGCCAAAATACGGAGGCGACGAGGTGTTTCATAATTGTAAAATTTCAAAATTCGCAATCTTTGTCTCGATACTGGTTTTGATGGTTTTTTGTATTCCGGATGGGAATGCTCAGAAAATACCTGATTGGAACAAAGGTGATCACAATCAGACCAAAAAAGGAATCATGGATGGCAATCTGGTTGAAACCGTCTATTATAATTTTGGTGAAGTGGCTGACTGGTTAAACGAACCGAGCAGAAGCGGCGTCTGGCCTAAAGGTACCAATCACACTTATCTGGATGGTGTGGCCATTATTGTCCAGGCTGAAACGGAAGATCCGCAGGGTAATTTGATTCACCCGCTCGAAACAAATTATTATGAATATACAAGATATAATCCATCCACCGGTGTCACTTATGGTTGGTGGCCTTTACCGGGATATGCGAATCCATATCAATCAAGTCCGGCTCAAAGCAACAAGTCAAGTACCTGGCCGATTACCTGGCCGGATCGTTTATCTGACTGGGACGGGGCATGGAATGGGTTTTTTGGTAAGGGGAAATTAAACGCAGACCTTGAAACCTTTTTCGTTTTCGATGATAATGAGGACAGAGGATATATTCTGAAAAATAATTTTTATCCCGATGAGAATGATCTGACCCGTGGTGGCCTGGGTGTTCAGGTAAGAGCGAGGGGATTCCAGTGGTCACAGGTTTTGGCTGAAGATGTGATCTTTTGGTATTATGAAGTGACGAATATGAGTACTACGGATTATAGAAAGACGCTTTTCGCGCAATATGTTGATTGGGGAATCGGAGGTCATGATAATTCATCAAATAACGCAGGGGATTATGATGATGTTCTGGATATCTCCTACGCATGGTCAACGGTATCCTTTGGAAGTCCTGGGAACTGGAGTCCGGTCGGATTGTCAGGGTACGCATTTCTTGAAAGCCCCGGAATTTCTGATGATTTTAGAGACAATGATCAGGACGGATTGACCGATGAGCGCCGGGATAACGAAGCTACCGAATTTATACGATTTCCGTCTGATGACAGTTATTTAACGGACGTTTTCAGAGATACTACTAACTTCAAGAATTTTTATGGATACTCCTGGAAACCGCATTGGGATGCAGATGAGAATGCAAGTTGGCGATCATTTACTGATGTAAATGAAAATGGTGTCCCGGATGAAGGTGAACCCTTAAACGATGATGTCGGTTCGGATGGACTTGGTCCTTTTGACAGCCAGTATTCAGGACCGGATACGGATGGATCGGAAGCAAATGGGCGTCCGGATCAAGGTGAACCAAATTTTGGTTTCCTGGACAAGGATGAGTCAGATCAGCTTGGTCTGACAGGATTTTTGATTTTCCCTGTTCATACACCATATGACCTTGACAATGACGAAGAAAACTGGCAGGCTCTTTCTTCATTACCGGCTCCGCATGGTCAGTCCCTTGTAGGGGTGAATCTTGCGAATTTCTTTTCCAGTTATTTATTCCATCTGAATGGCCGAAATACGTACGGGGAGGAAACCGGTGAAACAGAAAGGTTTTCTATGGCCCTGATATTCGGTATTGATAAAAATGATATTTTCAGAAGAAAAAAGACGGTTCAGCAGATCTATAACGCGAATTATCAGTTTGCCAAACCGCCTGAGAAACCCATTGTGAAAGCGATTCCGGGCGACCAGCGAGTCACGTTGTACTGGGATGACCGCGCGGAGAGTACATTCGATGCATTTTACCAAAAATATAATTTTGAAGGATATCGTATCTATCGGAGCACAGAAGCCAATTTTATTGAAAATAAAGTCATAACGGATGCTTATGGGAAATCCACATTCAGAAAACCGATTGCTCAGTTTGATCTTGTTGATGGTGTGCAGGGACTGCATCCTATTGATGTAAACGGCGCCATGTTTGATTTGGGTACGGATAGCGGTCTGCGCCATTCTTATATTGACAGTACCGTTCAAAATGGTCAGACCTATTATTACGCGGTTGTCGCTTATGACCAGGGATATACATCTACCTCCGTAGAAGGGGTGTTTCAGGGAATTCCTCCATCAGAGACTGCGAGTATCATTAAACTTGATATTAGCGGAAATATCGAGACGGATATAAACACAGCTGTGGTCACGCCTCGCGCTCCGGCAGCCGGTTACATTCCACCGGAAATAGATTTAATTGAAAAGAGCGGGCCAGGTACGGGAAAAATTGAAATCAATGTTCTCGATCCGGATTCGTTGAAGAATCAGCATGTTTATCGTCTGGAATTTGATAATAATTCTCCGTTCCAAAATGATCCGAATCCGGTATACAGACTGGTTAATTACAGCATGGACGATACGCTTGTCAGTAATAAAGTCCTTGAGAGCGAAGATATTCAAACCCCGGTTTTTGATGGCTTTGCGGTGGATATCAAAAATGATGCGAATGTTGTGATAAATCAGTCGGAGACGGGTTGGAAGACCGGTAAAACAACTTACATAACACAGGTTGGATTTGATTCACGTTATGCCGCCGCGTACCAAACAAAAAGAGTCAATTATCCCGCGGATTTTGAGATACAGCTCGTGGACAAAGGAATGGGGGATTTATCATTCCCCGCCACCAGTTTCAGTAAACCATTGCCGTCGAATATAATCATCAAAAATCTTACGGAAGAAACGGATCATTTTCAGTTTATCTTCCGGGATAATGATAAAGACTCCACTTTCAGTGTCGGTGACGCGATTTTTCTTGTAAGCGGGGATTCACTCTCAAAAAGAGCCACATCCTTTACAGATTTACGTGTGATGTGGTCTGTCACTTTGATTAAGGATACCACTTTAGCTGAGTCAGAACAGAAAGCGCCAAAATCGGGTGATGTATTTGTTATAAAAACCAAAAAGCCGTTCAGGACCAATGAGCATTTTGAGTTCACCACAACCGGGCCCTCCTTCAGCCGTGGAAAAGCAGGCTCAGATCTTGACAAAATCGCGGTTGTTCCAAATCCGTATATCGGCGCGGCTTCATGGGAGCCATCAACGACAAGTGTGGGCAGAGGAGAGCGACGCATCTTTTTTATCCATCTGCCTGCTGTTTGCACGATTCGAATTTATACAATCAGCGGTCACCTGGTAAAAACTCTTGAACATAACAGTACGGTCAGTGACGGTCAGGAATCGTGGAATCTAATTACACGGGACGGGATGGACCTGGCGTTTGGCGTATATGTTTTTCATGTGGATGCGCCGGACATTGGCACAAAGATTGGCAGATTTGCCGTCATAAAATAGTGTTATCGAGGAAATACTGAATTGAGGTCATCGATGAACAGGAAAATAATAATTGCAATAATTGTATTGATCACGACGGGAGTCTCCGCGGTTTTTGCGTCGGATAACAATGTCTCTAAGGTTGGTACATCCGCCGCGACGTTTCTGGAGATCCCTGTGGGAGCGAACGCAGTCGGCATGGGCGGAGCATATGTAAGTATTGCGAATGACGCGAGCGCTTTGTACTGGAATGTTGCCGGGATTACAAATTTGGAGAAGAAAGAAGTCCTGGCAGTCCATAGTGACTGGATTGCTGATACGAATTTTGATTTTGCCGCCCTGGTTTTGCCGCTCGGAAAGTACGGAACATTCGGGTTGAGCATAACTTCTTTAACGATGAGCGATATGCAGGTGAGAACCGTTGACAAACCCGAAGGCACAGGCGAATTTTTTGACGCGAGTGACCTGAGTGTGGGCGCTTCCTATGCCTTTAAGTTAACCGACAGGTTTTCTATAGGTTTTACGGGAAAATATATTCAGGAAAAAATCTGGCACATGACAGCCAGTGCGGTCGCCATTGATATCGGTACGCTATTCAGAACGGATCTTTTCAACGGGATGACCATAGGCGCTTCAATTTATAATTTTGGAACATCGATGACTCTGGACGGAAGAGATACAAGAACATTCGGAAGAATTGATGACACGAAACTGGGTTCCAACGAGAATATTCCGCAAAACATTGAAATGGATTCCTGGGATTTACCGCTGAATATTCAGATTGGTGTATCTACATCTCTGATCCGGTCGAACGAATATCAGGTAACTGTTGCTCTTGATGCGGTTCATCCCAGTGATAATTATGAAAGTGTCAATATAGGGACAGAGTTTTCTTATGCAAATCTCTTCTTTTTACGCGGAGGGTATAGTGAACTTTTCCTTGATGACGCGGAAGGCGGCTTATCGTTAGGCGTGGGTGTGGTTACCGGTATGCTCTTTAGCAATGCGAAAATCAAATTTGATTACGCGTTCAGGGATATGGGAAGATTGGATAATACTCAGTTATTTTCATTGGGAGTAGTATTTTAAATCACAAGAAGGCAAACATCCAATACAGGATGTAATATATAGGTTGAATCAGACACGATTAATAATCGAAATTGAATTATGAGTATTCCAAAATTATTAAAAATTATTTTACTCGTATTTGCGATGATGATTTCCGCGCTCGCCTATGGACAGGAATCTGAGTTCAGCAGGGTTACTAAATTACCAAATCCGGACTTTGATAACACGGTCGTGGCGAATGTTGCGGATTTGGAAATAACATCATCGGAATTTGTTTTAAATTATGAATTTGGACCATCTTTCCTGAAAAGGCAGAAGGACTCCAAACGCAGATACCTGGAAATAATGATTTATGAAAAATTGCTCGCGCTGGAAGGGTATGAAGCGGGATTGCTGGATTTGCCTTCTGCTCAAAGATCGCTTAGGGAAATTCACAACGATCTTATAACTGAAGAATTCTATAAAGATGAAATATTGAGCAGAGTCAATTTAACTCAAAAAGAAATTGATAGAGGAGTAACGAAAAGTCAGATAGAGGTTGAGCTAAAATGGTTGTATTCAAATGATCCTGAAGTCATTCTGACATCAATGAATAAATTGAATTCCGGCACTCCATTTGACAGCCTGTTTAAACAGCAAATTTCAGATTCTGTAAAATCAGAAGACCGTCAATGGAGAACAAATCTATTTAAACTTCAGCAACAAAATCCTGAACTATATTCGATAGTGGACACATTAAAAATAAGACAATTTTCCAATCCGATAAAAACAGGTGACGGATGGTACATCGTCCTTGTAAATAATATTGTGAAAAGCGTTATCATAGGGGAAGCGGGATATCAGGACCAATACCACAAGGTAAAAAAGCTGATAACAAAACAAAAATCGGATAGTCTGTCCGATGAGTATGTCAGAGAAATGATGATTGAACACGATCCTGTAATAGACAGGCAGAATTTTAACATACTTAGAGCAAAAATCGGTAAAGAATTCTTACGTCCGGAAAAATTTTCAGATTGGGATCTGCCGGACTCAACGGGAAATGCAGAATTATCTGACAGCATGTTTGTAAAATTATGGCGAGACAGTGTACTGGTAAGTTATAAGAGTGGATCTGTTACCATTGGTGAATTTTGGGATTGGTATGAAATCCGAAAGCAATACTTGAAATTCAATACAAATACACGGGAAAGTTATTTTGTATCCGTACAACAATCTATCTGGCGTATGTTGAGAGACAAGTTATTGATTGAACGCGCTCAAGCAGCAGAAATATCCAAATTGGAAATCGTAAAGATTCAGGAAAAATGGTGGCGGGATAAAATCGTTTATAGCGCAATGAAAGAGAAAATCGCCGCTTCTATTGATATTACCGAAGAGAGATTAATTCAATTTTATAATGATAATTTACATAATTATAAAGGAAAAAATGGTCATATTTTACCATTTGAGAAAGTTAAAAATAATGTAAAAAGTGAATATTACCGTGAAGAATACATGGCAAAATTAATTCGTGAAATTCAGAAGTTAAAACAAAAATACAAAATTTCGGTTAACGATGAAGTACTGGCAAATACTAAGGTCGAAGACGAAGAAAATCCCAAAACAATCGATGTTTACACGGTTAAAAAAGGAGGCACCTTACCCAGACAGCCATATCCGACGATAGACTGGGAGTGGCAGTCATGGTATTAATAGAAAACCGGAAAACTGGATTTATTAAAACAGGGTTTATATTCTTGTTTGCGATGCTCAGCATCGTTTCCTGCGGCAAGTCCGGACAAAATCATGAAAAGTTAATCTATTGGTCAGCCAATAATCCGTATGAAATTGAATTTGCCCGCAAAATTGTAAAAGAATGGAATATGAATAATCCCAATATTCCCGTCCAGTTTCAACCGGTGCCCGAAGGTCGTTCGAGTGAAGAGATTATTTTAGCCGCTGTGGTCGGCAAAACAACTCCTGATATTTATTCCAATATGTGGCAGGGTGACGTTGAAAATTATGCCCAGGCGGGCGTTCTTGTTCCGCTTGATACCATTCCGGGATTTCTGGATTCGCTTTACGCGCGAACCGATAGTGCTGTTGTGGATGAAGTGACATCAAATGACGGCCACATTTATCAAATCCCCTGGAAAATAAATCCGATCATGTTGATATATAACCAAAAAATGCTGAAGAAGATCGGTTATGAAAATCCGCCATCGACTTATTCTGATTATTTTGCGGCGGCGGAAAAAATTAAAGAAGACATTAATCATGACGGTTATGTGGATCGCTGGATCGGTTATTCAGAAATTCTGGTCACATGGTGGCAGAGACTATTCGATTTTTATCCGATTTATCTGGCCGCATCCGGCGGGGGAAAATTGGTCGACGGGAATGATGTTGTATTTGATAACAAACATGCCGTTGATACATTTACATTTCTGAGAACTTTGTACGAAAAACAATATTTTGCGAGAGAGATGCTTTCCGCAAGACAGGATGTGTTTTTAGGAGGGATCATCGCCACGCGTTTTACCGGTCCGTGGGAGATTACCCACGCGGAAAAATTCAAACCTGAAGGATTTGAGTACTCATTTGCGCCACTGCCGGTTCCGGACAATCATGAAGGGGATGCCTACACTTATGGTGATCCCAAAAATCTTGTGATATTTAATACCTGTCCTCAGCCGGAGAAGGCGGTTAAATTTTTAAATTTTATGGTAAACCGTCAAAATGATCTTCGCTTCCTTCAAATGACCAATCAGTTGCCCAGAAGAAAGCGTTTGTTTGAAGATGCGGCTTTTTCGGAATATTTCAAAAATAACCCAAAGATGATTCCATTCGCGCGTCAGTCTAGATTTGTAAAAGGAACAGATTCGAGTCCTGTTTTGAGAGAAATATTTGATCTTATTTCCATGGAATATGAAGCCTGTGTTATTTACGGCACCAAAACACCGGAGCAGGCGGTCCGGGATGCAGCCGATGCCGCGAGATTATTAGTGAATTAATTTAAACTTATAACCAGAACCGAAAAATGACTAAAAAAAAATTAACGCCTTATTTATTCGTTTCACCCTATATTATTCACTTTTTAGTGTTTGTTGCTTTTCCTGTCCTTTTTTCATTTTTTCTGATGTTCCATAAATGGAATATCATAGCTCCCATGAAATTTGTCGGATTGCAGAATTTTTATCATTTAATTAATGATATTTACTTCTTTAAATCGTTGATAAATACATTTGTTTTCCTTGCCATTCACATACCGACACAAATCATAGTTGCCCTATTTTTGGCGGAAATGCTGAATCAGAGTATTAAAATGCTGGGATTTTTCAGGGCGGCGTATTTTCTGCCCGTGATAATTTCCGGTGTTGTGGTTACGATTGTTTGGCAGCAGCTTTATGGGTTTGATACGGGAGTATTTAACCGTATCCTCACATCGATCGGTATTGAAAAGATTGGCTGGCTGACCGATCCGAAGATCGCGATGCCTTCTATCGCTCTGATGGCCACATGGAAAAATGTCGGTTTATATGTGATATTGTTTCTTGTCGGTTTACAGAGTGTTCCGCGGCACTATTATGAAGCGGCGGATATTGATGGCGCGAGCCACTGGCAGAAATTCAGATTTATTACGCTTCCGGCTATCAATCCCACCATTTTTATGGTTGTTGTACTTTCGACAATTGGCGGCTTCTCATTGTTTATTGAACCGTATATTATGACCGGAGGCGGTCCTTTAAGCAGCACGCTTTCGGTTGTGCTCTATATTTATAAACAAGGATTTTTTTATTATCACATGGGATACGCGGCAACTCTGGGTTTTGCCTTTTCGGCGCTTATTATGGTAGTGGTGGTTTTACAGCGAAAATACATTGAAAAGGATGACAATTAATAATATGAAAAAGTGGGTGATATACGGGGTCCTGCTCCTTGGCGCGCTTATGTTCATCTATCCGTTTTTCTGGATGATGAGCGCCTCTTTGGCGATGGAAAGCGAGATAGCAAATCTGAATTTTCTGCCGGCGCAGATCACTTTCAAAAATTATGTGCAAATGTTTGCCAAGATACCGATTGGAAGAGCTTTTTTTAACAGTCTGTTTGTAACGGTTTCCGTAACATCAGGCGTGCTTTTTTTTAGCTCGATGGTGGGATACGCGATTTCAAGAATGGAATTTCGCGGAAAGAATCTTATATTTTATGTCATTATTTTTACGATGACACTGCCTTTTCAGATCACGCTGATACCACAATACATATTAATAGTAAAATTGCGTATGGTTGATACATACTGGGCGCTGATTATTCCATATTTCATGAATGCTCTGGGCATTATCATGTTCCGTCAATATTTTAAAAGTATTCCGCAGGATCTTATCGATGCCGCTCGTATTGATGGTTGTGGTGACTTTACTATCCTATTCCGGATTCTCTGGCCAAACTCAATTCCGGCTTTGGTGACAGTCGGTATATTAACCTTCATGGCCACGTGGAATGAAGTGCTATGGCCCTTAATTGTCATTCGTGAAGAAAATCTGATGACCATGCCTCAGCTGGTTACTCTTTTTGCGGTCGGTGGCCGCGCCGAATCTCAATTGGGTGTTAAATTGGCTGCCGCGACGCTGCTGGCTCTACCGATCCTGCTGGCGTATTTATTTTTCCAGAGATATTTCATCCAAAGCATGGTTTCGACCGGCATGAAAGAATAGCATTCAGCATGAGTATTCAGGAGTCTGGAAAGGCTTTTGAACCAAACATGAAAGAGTTTATGTGATCACTAAATTAATTGTTAAAAGGAAGTCATAGATGATTGAACGAAAATCGCTGCAATTTAAAGCAAATTATAAGAAAGTTTTATGTCAGTTTTTTGAGCCGGGCGATGAAAAGAGATTCCGTCAAATTATTGACAGAATCATGGGATTGACGGATAAACAAACCGCAGACTATTTGGAGCAGGTATTTCAGGAATTTAGTTCCAGGCATAAGAATTTTAGTGAGATATTAATAAATCATTATAACCGTGTCTCTTATCTGATTGAAAATAGCGAAAATTTGAATAAAAACAGAAAATTATTGATAGGAAGCTACTTCAGCAAAGAGTATTCCATCGAGGCCGCCGCGCTTTTTAATCCTTCCATGACTCCGCATCCCGATCAGAGTAATCTGAAACCGGGGAATAAACGTTTCATAATGAGCTTCAGGGCGACCGGTGAAGGGCATATCTCCAGTGTTGAATTTGTGAGTGGAATCGTCGATCAGAATGGAAACATCTCTGTTGATCCCATTAGCAAATATTGCGTGAATCCCCAAAAAACCGAACTGCGGGATGATATTGTCCAAATGACATTTAATTCGTCGGATTCTGTTTCAGAAAGAGTTTTGTTCCCAAACACTCCTGACGAAAGTAATGGAATCGAGGATGTAAGGCTGGTTCGTTTTGTTGAAGGCGATGGTAATGTGACCTATTACGGCACATACACCGCCTATAACGGAACAGAAATAAAACCGAAATTAATTGAAACCAAGGATTTTGTTACCTTTAAAATGCGTCCGCTTACCGGAAAAGCGGCTGTTAACAAAGGAATGGCTCTATTTCCACGGAAAATTAATGGTAAATATGCCATGGTTTCCCGTCAGGATGGAGAAAATATTTTGATTATGTTTTCCGATGATTTATATCGGTGGGATGAATCTCAAATTATGCAGGAACCGGTGTATCCCTGGGAATTTATCCAGCTTGGCAATTGCGGTTCACCGGTTGAGACGGAAGCGGGATGGATATTACTCAGCCACAGTGTCGGACCAATGAGAAAATATGTGATCAGCGCCTATCTGCTGGATCTAAATGATCCGTCAAAAGTGATCGGCCGGCTGGAAGAACCGCTGATCAGTCCGGATGAGAATGAACGCGAAGGGTACGTTCCCAATGTGGTTTATTCATGTGGAGGAATGATAAATGATGATACATTGATCATTCCTTATGCCATGTCAGACTATGCCTCCGGTTTTGCGTCTGTCGGTGTCAGGAAACTACTATCCGGTATGAAAAAATGAGCGACATAAAAAGATTTTAAACTTTAATAATAGATCTAATTATTGAATTACTTTAGTCGGAGAAACAAAAATGCCGGTAATAAGATATACACATAATCCAATATTAACTAATAAGAATGTGCCGTTTAAAGTCAATAGTATTTTTAACGCGGGAGCAGTTAAATATAAGGGACAATATCTGCTGTTATGCAGAGTGGAGATGCCGGTGGGAAGGTCTTCGCTTGTGCTGGCGAGGAGTAAGGATGGTGTGGAATTTAAGGTGGATCCCCAGCCCTGTCTGAAGCCGGAGGATCATAATGAATTCAGGGAATATGTAGAGTGGGGAATTGAGGATCCGCGGATTACCAGGATCGGTGAAAAATATTATATACTGTACACCGGATATTCCAAACATCAACCGGTGGTAATGCTGGCTGATACAAAGGATTTTGAAAAATTTAATCTGCATGGGCCTGTGTCTGAACCCTCCAATAAAGACGCGGTACTTTTTCCCGAAAAAATTGACGGGTATTACTGGAAGATCGACAGACCTTCATTCGGAATGTCCGGCGGAAGTATGTGGATCAACCGGAGTAATGATTTATTACACTGGGGAGGATACCGTTTTCTGATGGACGGGACTTCCGGCAGCTGGGAGCAGGATAAAGTCGGGGCTTCCACTCAGCCGGTTAAAACGGATCAGGGCTGGCTGCTTTTATATCATGGGGTCCGCAGTTTCGGAGTTTCCACACTTTATAAGTTAGGAGCGCTACTTCTGGATCAGCATGAACCGTGGAAAATTATCGGTAAAAGCACGGGACCCATTCTTTCTCCGGAGACGGAATATGAACGTATCGGCGATGTGGGGAATGTGGTATTTTCAACCGGTTGGATTATAGAAGACAGTGGAGATGTAAAAATATATTATTCAGGAGCCGATCAAAATATCTGTTTAGCCACGACCACGGTGAAAGAACTTCTATCCACCTGTGAATCAAAATAATTAAACATTATTAAAAACCTTATCCGGAGATATTCATGAATAATGGTCAGGTATTTCGCTTCATTATTTCTGGTTTTTGTTTGTTTACACTACTACTTGTCACGAATAGTTGCGCCAATAAAGAGAAAACTCTTGTAAACACTGCCCATCTGGATCATTTGTATGATGAAGTTGAAATAATGGGGAAGAAGGTCGGAATCATACATATTTACAGCGAATATCCCGACTACAAAGTCGTCGAAGCTCCGGGAGAGGGGATCGCCTGTGTGGATGATGTGGCGCGGGCGGCGGTATTTTATCTGCGTCATTACCAATATACCGGAACGAAAACAAGCCTTGCCAAAGCGGAAAAACTGCTGGATTTTATTTTACTAACACAGGCTGATAACGGTTATTTTTATAATTTTATCAACAGCCGGCATGAAATCGATTCACTAATCAATAACAGCCGACCGCGAGCGGACTGGTGGTCGTGGCGCGCTTTGTGGGCGATGGGAGAAGCCTATCCGTTTTATCTGAATCATAACAGATCTTTCGCGGATACCCTTGAAAAGAGAATCAGAAAAGTAACCCGGAATATTGATGAATTTCAAAGGCAATATCCGAAGACGGCTGTTGTGCAAAATAAGGAGTTACCTACCTGGCTGCCCTATGAATATGCCGCCGATCAGGCCGGAACATTACTTTTAGGATTGATTCCCTACTACCGGGCGTCCGGTGACACCCTTGCCGGAAAGATTATCGAATTACAAAGCAGGGGAGTGGTCATGTTGCAGTCCGGGGATTCGCTTACCTTCCCGTTCGGGGCATTTCTCAGCTGGAAAAATCATTGGCACGGTTGGGGAAATAATCAGGCCTATGCGTTGCTTGATGCCGGAGATGTCCTAAAAGAATTTGATTTTAAAGAAGCCGCGTTAAGAGAATTGGACGGATTCTATCCCTGGCTTGTTGATAAGGGCTACCTGAAAAGTTTCAGTGTCGGGAATGATTCGGGAAAAAATACTCCCGCTGAAATACAGCAATTTGAGCAGATTGCTTACGCGGTCAGACCAATGGTATTTGCTAATATCAAGGCATATATCATGACCGGTGATAAACGATATTCAAGTCAGGCTTTGGAAATGACAGAATGGTTATTGGGGAAGAACATCGCGAATGCGCCGCTGTATGATCCCGAGACAGGAAGATGTTTCGACGGTATTGACAACAGCGAGAAGCTTAATATGAATTCCGGTGCTGAGTCAACCATAGAAGCGCTTCTCACTATACTGGAGATTGAGCAACATCCGGATCTGAGGCAAGAACTGTTTGCTTACTATAAAAAGAGAAACAATTGATGATAAGCAATTATAAATTGGCGATTCCGGCTTTCCGGTAATAATAGGTTGGATATCGCTTCTGTATGCGACAGTATTGTTCATTTCATCTGGATTAATAAAACAAAACGACACTCTAAATTTATTTCAACGTTGGAATATGCATGAAAACAATATATAGTTTGCATCAAAATTGGATTCTAAAAAAGAAACAGGCTCCAAAAAGTAAATCGGAAAATTTATCAAACAATAATACTCTTCCCGAAGGCGGCATCCCCGCAGAGGTTCCGGGCACAGTTCATACGGATTTACTGAATGCAGGTCTGATCAAAGATCCCCACTATGCGGATAATGAGTTATCTTTAGAATGGATTGCCGAAAGTGAATGGATTTATGAAAAATATTTTGATTTTCCGGAAAATATGTCGGTTCAAAAACCCGTATATTTGATTTTTGAAGGACTGGACACCATAGCAGATGTGTATCTGAATGATAAACTTATCCTGAATGCCCGGAATATGTTCAAATCACATCGGATAGAAATCGGAAAAATTCTTAAAGCCCAAAAAAATCATCTCAAAATCTTATTTAATTCGCCTATGATAAGCGGGCAGGAACTGGAAGAAAAATACGGGAAATTGCCGGTGGCTCTCAATTCTTCAAGAGTGTATCTGAGAAAGGCGCAATATTCATACGGCTGGGATTGGGGACCATCCTTTTGCACCTCGGGAATTTGGAGACCGGTATATCTGCTGCAGCCGGATAAAGCCGTCATTGAAAATATCGATTTCAACACGATTTCTTTAGAGAAAAATACCGCGCTGATAAAGGTATATGTCGAGTTGAAAAGTGAAGTTAAGGAAATTAAAGGGTACCTGAATATCAAATTGTGGGATGATGAGAAAACGATCGAAAAACATGTGATATTAAGTAATTCCCTAAATTCTGAGATTGATTTAAAGGTGCTTAATCCGGCGCTTTGGTGGCCCAATGGTTCCGGGAACGCGCATCTATATAATTTAGAAATCACCTTAAAAGATGAATCGGGCAAAGTTCTTGATAATCTTAAGAAAAAGGTCGGTATCCGCATCATTGAATTACAAACAGAGGAAAATAAAAAAAATGTTTTCCGCTTTGTTGTTAACCACCAAAAAATTTTCATGAAGGGAGCAAACTGGATTCCGGCAGATTCATTTTTACCCCGGATTCCTGATGGCAAATACAGGAAACTGCTTCAATTGGCCGCTTCGGCAAACATGAATATGATCCGCGTTTGGGGCGGAGGCATTTATGAAAATGACTGTTTTTATGAATATTGTGATGAGATGGGAATCATTGTCTGGCAGGATTTTATGTTCGCCTGCGCGGCTTATCCTGAACATGAATCATTTTTAAATGAAGTCAGAGAAGAGGCGGCTCAAAATATAAAACGGCTGCGATCTCATCCGTCTCTCGGGATTTGGTGTGGAAATAACGAAAATGAATGGATCTGGTATCAGGAGCAATCCAAACCTGTTTTGGAAATGCCCGGTTATAAAATATATCACACAATTTTACCGGAGCTATTGAAAAAGCTGGATCCACACACCGCCTACTGGCCTTCATCCCCGTTTGGGACCGGGGACGATCCCAATGATATGTCAAGCGGAAATCGTCACCAGTGGGATATCTGGAGCCGGTGGATAGATTATACGGAAGTGAAAAAAGATAAAAGTTTATTTGTGACCGAATTCGGATTTCAGGGCCCCGCAAATTATCATACTTTCAAAAAAGTGATACCCGATTCCGAATTACACCCGCAAAGCCGGATTTTCGAATTTCATAATAAACAGATCGAGGGGCCTGAGCGTGTCATGCGGTTTTTATCAGGGCATTTGCCGGTTTCAACGGATTTAGCGGACTTTATTTATCTCGCCCAGCTTAATCAGGCATTGGCGCTTAAAACCTGTCTTTCTCATTGGCGTCTGAGATGGCCGGAAACAGCGGGATCGGTTATATGGCAATTAAATGATTGCTGGCCGGTCACCAGCTGGGCATTAATCGATTCGGAACTACGGCCGAAAACATCCTTTTATTTTGTCAAAAATATTTTCTCTCCGGCAGTGATCGCTTTTCAGCAAAATGAACAGGAAGTAGATATCATATTATCAAATCTTTCTGATCGTAAAGTTGAAGGTACCCTGGAAGTCGCGCGTATTACACTGCCTGGCGGTGAAATTTCTGAAATAAACAAAATCCCCGTGAGCTGTCCGGAGGCTATCAACGAAGTTGTCATGAGTCTCATATGGAGCGAGACGATGGAAAACGGGAATTCAATCTTGGTGGCCACCTTGTCTGATCATTCAGGAACAATGATCAGTCGCGATATTTTTTCATCGCTGCGATTCAAACACTTAAAACTTCCTGAGCCTGAATTGATGATTCGTTCGGGTGATAAAGATCGGGGTCATGAAGACAAAATTGTCATCAGCAGCAGAAAAGCGGCACTGTTTGTTAATTTAACGCATCCGGAAGCGTATTTCTCCGATAACGGATTAATCATTCTACCCGGTGAAGAATATGTTCTGGATATAACATATCATTCGGAAGGGACGAAAATCAATCCGAAGGAGATTGAAATGTATTCCCTTAATAATTATTTATCTACCGGTCAAAATTGATCATCCTGTACGGTATGATCCGTAAAGGTTGAAAGTTGAAGAAAAGTCATCGTAATCTTATCAAAAGGGAAACGTGAATTGAAGCGTTCGTATCTATCATTTTATTGGTTGGGTAGTTTACTTCTAATCTCATGCTTATTTGGATTCATCTCATGTGGACAGAAAGAGGAGAGCCCTGAACTTGAAATAGAGTTCGATGGTAAACATGGCGCGCAAATAGAAGTTGGCAGCCCTTACGCGGGGATAGAAATCCATCTCAGCTCACCCATGTTGAACAGGATCAGCTTTTTTTATCCAAAAGCTAACAGTCTGGATCTTAGTGAAGATTACTGGAAAAGGGATCAGTCGCATATTCTGTTCTTAGGGATAAAGGATGGGGAAAACCCCGGGAAATGGATCGGCCTGGAACCATATAAATCAAGACAAACGCCCTATTCGGTTATTTTAGAAAAAGATGAGATTGATCTGGGTGTGAAGGTAAGTTATGAATTTTGCGGCACTAAACCCGCTATCGTGGCGACTTTTGAGATAAAAAATCTCTCGGGTGAAAAAAAGAATATTGAATTTTATACTCACTTAGACGCGACACTAAAGACTAGCCATTCGTATAAGAAGAAGGATAAAGCCTGGACGGAGTCTGACTCATCCGGTTCGGTGATCTATATTAATTATGATGATTCCGAGACAGGAAACGCTCAAATCTTTGTCGCGAACGCCGGCGAAAAACCCATTGGTTTTACGACAAATAGTGAGTTAATCGGATTTCCGTTCTCGGGGACAAACAGATGGAAAAATGAAAATTTATCATTACAGGGTGATCTGATCAGCAGAAATAATCCCGGAAAAGCGGCGGCGATATTTGAATATAGAAAAGCTCTTGATCCGGACGGCACTATAAACGTCGTTCAGATAATCGGCTCATCCGGCATGGATGAAGGCCGGGAAATAGTAGATTATCTGATAAATAATTACCCGAATGAAATAAATGATTATAAAAATTTCATTATTGATAAGGTCAATGATATGGGTATTCTGGAGACAGGTGACGAATCCCTTGATATGACGGCGCGATGGTCAAAAGAAGTTCTGGCCGTCAACGCGCATTATCTGGATGGTAAGATTGTGCCGATGCCCTGTCCCGCGGAATACAATTTTTATTTTACCCATGACGCGTTAAAAACCGATCTGGCCGCGGTCAATTTTGATATCGAACGCGTAAAACAGGATCTGGTTTATATCGCGGAACATGCGAATGAAGACCACATTATTCCACACGCCTTCTACTGGAAAGATGACCGGTTTGTTACGGAATATGCCGGATCAGATAACTGGAATCATTTCTGGTTTGTGATTGTCTCTGCCGGTTATCTCAGGCATTCCAATGATTTAAATACGTTGAACAACCTGTATCCGCTTATCGAAAAAAGTATCGCTCAGACGCTTATCAACAAAAATGATGATGATTTAATGTGGGCATACCGGGCGGATTGGTGGGATATTGGCAGGAATTTTGGTCCGCGCTCCTATATGACCATTCTCGCGATTCGGGCGATTCAGGATTATATTTACATATCCACGGTGCTGGATAAGAATTTAAACGAATTATTGTCACTTGAAAAACTGACAGAAAAAATGCGGGATCAATTGTCCTCGCGTTTATGGGATGACCGATCAAACTACTTAATGAATTACTATGAAGACGGCACTCTGGATAAACATTACTACATCGGTTCTCTATTGGCTGCGCACTTCGGCAGCATTGATCAGGAAAAAATTTCTTTAATGGTAAAATCCGCCGGCGAAAATCTGCTTGATGAAAAGTTGGGCATTTACAATGCATTCCCTATGGATTTCCACCTTTTAAAAGATTATCTAAAGTTCAGCGGCAATGAAGCGGGTGATCCGTTTATTTATATGAACGGCGGGATCTGGCCTCATGGAAACGCCTGGTATGCTCTGGCGCTGACTGCCGCCGGTGAAGCGGATAAGTCTCTCGATTTTATAAAAAATACCATGACCATAAATGGCATCATGAATAGTCCCAACGGACAGCCGGCAATGTATGAATATCGCAACAGTAATCATACTGATTCTTCGCTCTACGGCAAAGTAGACAAACCACAGTTTTTATGGGCGGGCGGATGGTATCTCTATAGCTTGTATAATCTTTTAGGCAAAAGCGAAAACAGCTGGAATATTTCCTTCGCGCCCAATTCGGTGAAAGCCCTGAGTAATAGCCGCTACAGCATCATTATTGATGGTAAACAGGTCGTTGTAGATAATGACGGATCAGCTGAGTTTATTCATTCAATACACGCGGATGGCAAAATACGGCCATCGGCGGTGGTGCCGGTCAATATGGCATCCGTGAAAAATCTGAAGATCAGATACGGTTCTCCGGAGGCCCCATATCTGGCGGGTACAAATTCGATTCTGAACAGGATTGCGTATAACGCGCGTTTAAAAGAGTTAGAAATAGTACTAAAGGCATTTGATGGACATGTGAATGAAAGTGTCATCATCTCTCCATTCACCCCGGTTAAAGTTCAGTTAAACGGGCAGGAAGATGCAGTCAATTATAACCTGGAAATGATCGGCGATACTTACAAAATACGTTTCGGTTTTGAACATCATTCGGGATATGACACTCTCATAGTAAAATTTTAATGAAAGTAAATCCGGCCTTTATGCGGAGTAAGGGGAAATATGAAGATAAATCTGATTAAGATTTTGCCATATTTGTTAACAGTATTTTTCGTTACTGGTATTTCTCAGCAGATTCAGATCAGCCGGATCGAACTCATGCCCAATCAACCTTCTCCGTATAAAATGCGGGATTGGAAAAAAGTGACCGCGGGGTATGACAGTCTTGTTTTTGATTTTAACCGGTCGGGAGAATATTTACCCCTGATTTGGTGGAATGAAAACACGGTGAATTATCCTGAGCAGATCAGTTTTGGTTTGCACACCGTTGTAGGAACCAATTATCCGGAATCTTCGGAAGCCATTAACGTTTTGCCCGCGGTGATCGGCGCCACGCTGTCAGGAATTGATAAAAGCAGTCAGGATGGCCGAAACTGGGTTTTGATGTGCGAAGAATTTTTTAACAACAGGCCGGAAGAAAATGTGTATTTAAATCTTCCTGTGACGGAGAGCGGAGATGACTGGTGGTACGCGACCATGCCGAATGTGTTCTTCTATCAGTTGTATGACCTTTATCCAAATACCGGATATTTTAATGAACAATTTATAAAAGTAGCGGATCAATGGCTGGCGTCGCTGAAGGCGATGGGAGGCCGAACCACTCCATGGAAAAAACCGTACATGTACTACCGGGGCTGGTATTTATCCACAATGACACCCTACGCCTCGGGCGTGCCTGAACCGGAAGCGGCAGGAGCCCTTTCGTGGATTTTATATAACGCGTGGACCGAGAGCGGTGATGAGAAATACAGAATCGGCGCCGAATGGGCTATGGAATATCTGAACAGCCTCAGCGCGAATCCCTCTTATGAGCTTCAGTTATCTTACGGAGCCTACACGGCCGCGCGCATGAATGCCGAATTGGGTACCGGTTATGACACCGGGAAAATATTGAACTGGTGTTTTAATGTCGGACCACTAAGAAGTTGGGGTGCAATCGTCGGTCAATGGGGAAATTATCGTGTTGACGGTTTAATCGGCGAAGTGAATTACAACAACGACTACGCCTTTGCCATGAATACATTTGAACAGATCGGCGCTCTGGTTCCTTTAGTGAGATATGATGATCGCTTTGCGCGGGCAATTGGGAAATGGGTGCTTAACGCGGCAAATTCGGCGCGGTTACTCTATACAAATTACCTCCCTGACCAAAATCAGGACAGTGAACAATGGGCGCGTCAATATGACCCGAATTCCTATATTGCTCATGAGGCGCTCAGACAATCGGAATTTGCAGCCAGCCCGTATGCTACAGGGGACGCGATCTCGGGAGGGTGGGGAAAAACTAATCTGGCGTTATACGGATCCTCGCATGTGGGGATTGCCGGAGGTATCATCGACACTACAGATGTCCCAATGATTCTTCAATTGGATTTACTGAAAACGGATTATTTCCATCCATCCGCGTACCCGTCCTTCTTGTTTTATAATCCCTACAGCGAAGAGAAAACAGTCACGCTGGACGTCGGATCGGAGACGGCGGACCTCTATGACGCGGTGTCAAACAGATTTATCCAATACTCCGTTAGCGGACAAACCAATCTTGCCATTCCGGCGAATCAGGCAATCATCACCGTGATTGTTCCGGCAGGGGGAGAGCAGACCTATGAACTTGATAAAATGCTGGTGAACGGCATTGTCGTTGATTTTATATCCGGGCAAGCCGTTAATAACCATCCGCCGAGAATAAAAAGCCTTGATACAAAATCTTATACTATTCCCAAAAATGAAATTATCTCTGTTTACTGCGCGGCGGAAGATATTGATCAGGATAGTATAGCGTATGTCTGGAAAGCCAATTCGGTTACACTTACGGAAGACAGTTCTCAAATAATTTGGCAGGCGCCGGACTCTTTGGGGCAATTTATCATCACCTGTCTCGCGGGTGACGGTTCCGGCGGGATTGACAGCGCGTCAATTATACTGAATGTGATCGAATTTATAAATACCGCTCCCAAAATAACCGCTCTTTCCGCCGGTCCGTTGAAAGTTGATCTGGAAGGTGTTTCACAAATTCTGTGCGCGGCGGCTGACGCGGATGGTGACAAGCTGGAATATATCTGGAGCTCAGGAGCGGGCTTGTTAAATGTGTATGATTCCGTCGCCACATGGCAGGCTCCTGCTTCCGAAGGTGAGTACATGATCCGCTGTGAAGTGCGCGACGGGCGGGGTGGAAGCGTATTGGACAGCGTCGGAGTGCTCGTCAGGGATTATTCCGCGGTTCAGACCGGGGATATGGTGGGATACTATCCGTTTACAGGGAATCCGGATGATCAGAGCGGATTCGAGAATCATGGAATCGTTCACGGCGCGCTGCTTACCGCTGATAAATTTGGAGATCAGAATAAGGCTTACCGGTTTGACGGTATAGATGATTTTATAGAAGTCGCGAATCATACTTCCCTGAATTTTACGCAGGCAATCACGGTCAGTTTCTGGATCAGGATCAGTGAATTTTATATAAGGGAAGCCTATCCGCTTTCACACGGAAATTGGGAGAATCGCTGGAAAATTTCCGTTACCGACAAAAAAATTAGATGGACGATAAAAACAGATCAGGGAGTCAAAGATCTTGATTCTAAAAAAGAACTTCTGCAGGATACATATTACCAAGTGACGGCGGTATATGACGGGGCGTATCTTGAGATTTATGTAAATGGGGAAATGGAGAGTTTTACGGCCTGGTCCGGTCCTCTGCTGTCCACAAACTATAATTTAACCATCGGACAGGTACTTCCCGATAATAAAAATTACAATTTTAAAGGCATTCTGGACAATATCAGGATATACAATTACGCTTTACCACATGATGAAATTCAGAATTTGTACAATGAGTACACCCCACTCCCCGGCGATGACGAACCGGAAGGCATAAACGGGTATATTTTAAATCAAAGCTATCCAAATCCATTTAATCCGCGGACAACCATCAGATTTTATCTGCCCCAAAGGCAAAATGTGAAGATCACCATCTTCGATATTAACGGAAAAATTCTCCGGAAGCTGACAGATGAATCTTACCAATCGGGTTGGCATCGTATTGTCTGGGATGGAACAAACGAAAATAAACAGGATGTTTCCAGCGGAATTTATATTTATAAAATAAAAAGCGGAGATTTTATCGAATCAGGTAAAATGATCAAAATCAAATGATATTTACAATAATGATCATTTCAAATAGAAAAATGGTTTACAGAGAGGAAAAAGATGGCGGAAGTTCGGTTAAAAAATGTCACAAAGATTTATGATAAAAATGTAATAGCGGTAAAAAATACCAATCTTGAAATCAATGACGGTGAATTTATCGTACTCGTAGGACCATCCGGCTGCGGTAAATCAACTCTTCTGCGTATGATCGCCGGACTTGAAGAAATTAATGAGGGCATCGTTGAAATTGATAACCGGGTGGTGAATGACACTCCGCCAAAAGATCGAGATATAGCAATGGTGTTTCAGAATTACGCGCTCTATCCGCATATGACTGTATTCGATAATATGGCTTTTGGATTGAAGCTAAGGAAGTTCAGTGAATCCGATATAAAGGAAAGAGTAAATGAAACGGCTGATTTATTGGGTATGAGTAATTTTCTGGACAGGAAACCAAAGGCGCTTTCCGGCGGGCAAAGACAAAGAGTCGCCTTGGGCAGGGCTATAGTCAGAAAACCAAAAGTGTTTTTATTTGATGAGCCGCTAAGTAATCTGGACGCGAAATTAAGGGTTCAGATGAGAATTGAAATCACCAAATTGCATCAGAAACTGGGTACAACAATGATTTATGTAACCCATGACCAGATTGAGGCAATGACCATGGGTAATCGTATCGTCGTCATGAAAGACGGGGTTATTCAGCAGGTTGATACACCAATTAAAATTTATAATCACCCCGCAAATGAATTTGTCGCCGGATTTATTGGAAGCCCGGCAATGAATTTTATGACCGGAGAGCTCATACAAACCGGAGTCTTCTCTTTTGGAACCGATCGGTTTTCAGTCAATTTATCAGAAGCATTGAGTTCAAAATTAGCTGGATTTGCCGGCAAAAAGTTAATACTGGGAATCCGTCCGGAGCATATAAAAATTATCCGGAAACAGGACTCTGAAACGGATGCTTTAAAGGCGGTTGTTGAAGTGGTTGAACAGATGGGAAGCGAGACCAATATCTATCTGAAAGCAGGTGATATTTCACTAACGCTAAGAACACCGGAAAACGTAGATGTGAAGGTTGGCGACCACGTCAGCCTCTTTTTTACGCCGGACAAGATGCACTTTTTTGAGTATGACAGCAGGGAAGCGGTCATTTAAATCATTAAATGGATCTTCTTAAGCCCTTTTTACGCGGTTGAACGTATTAATATGTTCCGGCGGTATCATTCGCCCCGGTATTTAATCTTGATTCTTTCATAAAAAATTATTATCAATCATATGATCCTGAGGGCGGGAATCAACCTGTTTTCCGTCAATAATTTCAGGATAGATACCCTGGCCTATGATCTGCAAAGTAAATCCTTTGTTATTATTAAATACAATATACCGGCCGGGAACGTAGATATACAGCGGGGAGCCCAAAACAATGACGGGAGGACGGCTTTAATGGATTAATACAGTCTGAGCCATGATGATAACGATTAAATGGTGACTTTGAGCAAACATGGAAATCAGAGTATTCATCTAATCAGAAGAATCACAGTTCAGACAAAGAAGATGATGTAGAACGGTCTGACCTATGATGCAAAAGATGTCTGAACCCTGATTAATATGATTACATGATTAAATGATGGAGATGATACCGATTGAAATTATTCTAATTTTGTACTCAGTAGAATCACGGTTCAGACTCTTTGTCCTTTTTGTAATTGGAATCCGAATGCCGTTTTGTTAAATTTCAATAAAATCCAAAGGTTTGAGTCCTTTAATCAAGGTTGGTGATTTGAAAAACAACGGCATTGTCTTTGATATAAAAAAATACGCCATTCATGACGGGCCAGGTATTCGTACTACCGTTTTTCTTAAAGGATGTCCGCTTGACTGCCACTGGTGTCATAACCCTGAAAGCAGGGAGTTACAACCTGAAAAAGGAGGATCGTCACGGCCCAGAAACGCCTCCTCGCTGCTCTATAACCCCGAAAATCTGATCGGCAGAGAAGTGACCGTCGATGAAGTCATGCGCGAAATCGAGAAGGATATCATCTTCTATGATGAATCGGGCGGGGGCGTGACCTTTTCCGGGGGTGAGCCGATGATCCAGACTGATTTTCTGCTTGATCTGCTTATAGCGTGTAAAAAAAGGGGAATTCATACCGCGGTTGATACTTCAGGCCATGCGGTATTTGAGCTGTTTGAAAAAATAATTCCTTATACGGATCTGTTTCTTTACGACATCAAGCTCATTGACGATTCAGCGCATAAAAAATACACCGGCGTTTCGAATGAACTGATTCTTAAAAACGCGCGGCGTCTTTCCGAAAACGGAGGAAAATTATCCATCCGCATTCCGCTGATACCGGAAATTACCGATACAGAATCTAATATCGGGGAAATAATCGGGTTCATATCGACGCTTAAAAAGATTGTATCGATCGATTTATTGCCCTATAACGCGATTGCTGAAGGTAAGTATCACCGTCTGGAAAAGACATTCCGTGGCGGTCAGCTTCAGGTACAATCCACAGAGAAAATCGAACAACTGAGAATTTTATTTAAAAATCACGGTTTTGAAGCTGTTTAGGGGGATTCATGACAGAACGAGTTAAAAAACTTAGAGAACAATCATTAAACGCAATTCCAAAAATATCCGAAGAGCGTGCGGTTCTCCTGACAGAGTTTTATAAAAGCGGACAGGCGGATCGTGTTTCCATTCCCGTGGCCAGGGCGCTTGCCTTTAAATACCTTCTTGAACACAAAACGATTTGCATTAATGAAAATGAGCTGATCATCGGCGAACGAGGTCCGGCGCCAAAAGAAACGCCCACCTATCCGGAAATTTGTACCCATACACAAAAAGATCTGGATATTCTTCATAACAGAGAAAAGATATCATTTCAATCAACGGACAAAACAAAGCAACTATTGACTGAATCCGTTTTACCGTTCTGGAAGGGTCGTTCCATACGTGACCGTATTTTTGAGAATGTGGATCAGGAATGGATAAATGCCTATGAAGCGGGCGTTTTTACCGAATTTATGGAACAGCGGGCGCCCGGACATACGGTTCTGGATGATAAAATCTATAAAAAAGGCATGCTGGATTTCAAAAAGGATATCAAAAACAGTTTACAGAATCTGGATTTCTTCTCCGATCCGCAAGCCATGGAAAAACGGGAAGAACTAAAGGCGATGGATTTGGCGGCCGACGCTTTGATCATGTTTGCCAAAAGACACGCCGAAAAAGCAAAACAACTTGCTGTAGAAACAACTGATCCAACCAGAAAAAAAGAACTCGAAATGATTGCCGGAGTCTGTGAACGTGTTCCCGCTCACGCGCCCGGTACTTTGTGGGAAGCGCTGCAATATTATTGGTTCGCGCATCTGGGGGTTATCACGGAACTGAACACCTGGGATTCATTTAATCCGGGGAGACTGGATCAGCATTTATACCCCTTCTATAAAAAAGATATTGAGAGCGGACGGCTAAGCGAGAGTCAGGCGGAAGAACTGCTTCAGACCTTCTGGATTAAATTTAATAATCAGCCCGCGCCGCCGAAAGTCGGAGTCACCGCGCAGGAAAGTAATACCTATACGGATTTTTGTCTCATCAACATCGGTGGAGTAAAACAAAATGGAGACGACGCGTCCAATGAGCTCTCTTATAAACTACTGGATGTTATCGAGGAAATGCGTCTTTTACAGCCCAGCTCCATGGTTCAGATCAGCAAGAAAAATCCGGACCGGCTGCTAAAAAGGGCGTTAAAAATAATCGGCACCGGCTACGGACAGCCGTCTATTTTTAACACGGACGCCATTATTCAGGAGATGATCCGGCAGGGGAAGAATCTATTTGACGCCAGGAACGGAGGCGCGAGCGGCTGTGTTGAAACCGGCGCGTTTGGAAAAGAATGTTATATTCTCACCGGATACTTCAACCTTGTAAAAGTGCTCGAGATTACCCTCCATAACGGAATCGACCCCCGGACGGGTAAACAGACAGGACTAGTGACCGGAAACGCGGAAGAATTTGAATCCTTCGATGATTTATTTGACGCGTTTAAAAAACAGCTCAACCATTTTATCGATATAAAAATAAAAGGCAATCTCATTATAGAGCAATTGTACGCGAAATATCTGCCGGCGCCGTTTTTATCCATTCTTGTTGATGACTGTATATTAAACGGAAAAGACTATAACGCGGGTGGCGCGCGCTATAATACATCCTATATTCAGGGCGTGGGAATCGGTACCATAACCGATTCGCTGTCGGTCATAAAATATATGATTTATGATAAAAAAAGAATGCGGTTCGCCGATTTTATCGCCGTACTGGATGGAAATTTTGCGGATAATGAACCATTGCGTCATAATCTGCTGAATGAACCTCCCAAATACGGAAATGATGATAATGAGGCTGATGATATCATGAAGCAGGTGTTTGAAGCCTATTTTGATGCCGTTGACGGACGTCCGAATGCCAAAGGCGGACAATTCAGGATCAACCTTCTTCCAACTACCGTTCATGTCTATTTTGGAAGTGTGGCGGGCGCGACTCCCGATGGCAGAAAAGCGGGACAACCGTTGTCGGAAGGGATCTCACCGGTTCAGGGCGCCGACAGCAACGGTCCCACAGCCGTGATTAAATCAGCGGCAAAGATCGATCATCTCCGAACGGGCGGTACCCTGCTGAATCAGAAATTTACACCTCAGATCATGGAGACAGAAGAAGGAATTGATAAGGTTGCCGGACTGGTACGATCCTATTTCCGAATGGACGGGCATCATATTCAGTTCAATGTGGTGACGGCGGAAACGCTCAGAAAAGCACAGGCGGAACCGGAAAAATACCGGGATTTGATCGTGCGTGTCGCGGGATACAGCGATTATTTCGTTGATCTGGTAACCGATTTGCAAAATGAAATCATAAAAAGAACAGAGCAGGCTATCTAAAAAAAGGAACCCTTATGTTTGAAGCTAAAATTTACAGTAACCGCAGGAATCAGCTTAAAAAGCAGGTGAAATCCGGTGTATTGTTGTTTTTGGGAAATGATGAGAGTCCGATGAATTACCCGGATAACGCTTATACTTTTCGCCAGGATAGCTCATTTTTATACTACTGGGGACTCGAATCTCCGGGATTGGCGGCGGTTATCGATCTGGATGAAAACCGTGAAATCCTGTTTGGATACGATTTTACCGTTGACGATACTGTTTGGATGGGCCCGCAGCCATCACTCACAGACCGCGCCGCTCTCGCCGGTGTCAAAGAGGCGAAACCGAGCACGAAACTGGATGAATATATCCGCGGCGCCATAAAATCGGGGAGAAGAGTGCACTTTTTGCCTCCCTACCGGGCTGAAAATCGACTCAGACTCTCAAAATTAACCGGTATCCGGCCTGATACATTGAATCATTATGTTTCCGAAGAACTGATCCGGGCGGTTGTCGGACAACGTTCCGTGAAAGCTGATGAAGAAACAGAACAGATAGAAAAAGCTCATGATATCGCTTATCAGATGCAAACCACCGCGATGAAAATGACCCGGCCGGGCTTGTATGAACGTGATATTGTGGGGGCCATGACCGGTATCGCGAACGCCATGGGATCGGGTATTTCCTTCCCGGTCATTTTTTCCATTCACGGCGAAACGCTTCATAACCATCATCATGAGAACAAAATGGCGGATGGTCATCTTGTTGTTAATGATTCAGGCGCGGAATCCATTCTGCACTACGCGAGTGACATCACGCGCACCTTTCCGGTAAACGGAAAATTTTCCGAAAGACAAAAAGAAATATATTCCATCGTTTTAAGCGCTCAGATGCAGTCGATCGACGCGATTAAACCGGGGGTCTTCTACCGTGATGTGCATCTTATGGCCGCCAAAGTCATCGCCGGAGGACTTAAAGATCTCGGTCTGATGAAAGGCGATCCGGCTGAGGCTGTGAAAAACGGCGCGCATGCTTTGTTCTTCCCGCACGGTCTGGGTCATATGATGGGACTGGATGTTCATGATATGGAAGATCTGGGTGAGAATTATGTCGGTTATGATGACTCTGTCGAGAGAAGCAAACAATTCGGGCTGGCATATCTGCGCCTGGCCAAAAAACTCGTACCGGGGAATGTTTTAACCGTGGAGCCGGGTATTTATTTTATTCCGGAGCTGATCCGTCAGTGGAAGTCGGAAAAGAAATTTACTGAATTTCTGAATTATGATAAAATTGAAACCTATATCGGATTTGGCGGGATTCGGATCGAAGATGATGTTCTCGTAACCGAAAGTGGCCGAAGAGTGTTCGGCAAACCAATCCCGAAAACCATTGATGAAGTGGAAGCCGCGGTTTCAAAGAAATAACGGTCAACCGAAATTGAGTTTTTTAATTAATACAGCAGTATATGACGCTAAAAAGTACATGAGAAAAGTATTTAGGGCGGGGATGAGTAATGTTAATACGGGAAAAAGTTAATCAGGCCAAAGGCATTCTAAAAGAATTTGAAGTGGATTGCTGGATCACTTTCGCCAGAGAAAGTCAGATAAACGGGGATCCGACTCTGGCGTTTCTGATCGACGCGGATATCACATGGCATTCGGCCTTTATCTTCACATCTTCCGGTGAAACCCGGGCGATTGTCGGGCTGTACGATCAAAAAACGGTTGAGGAGACGGGCGCGTATGATGAGGTGACAGGATTTGTGGAGGGCATAAAAGAACCGCTTCAGAAATACCTGAAAAATTTAAATCCTCGTCAGATCGCGATAAATTATTCGGAGGAAAGCGAAATTTGTGACGGTTTGACCCACGGAATGTATCTTACACTTTACGGGTATCTCAAAGAGATCGGTTTTGCGGAAAGGCTTATTTCAGCCGAGCAAATCGTTTCGGCGCTGAGACAGCGTAAGACGAAAACGGAACTGGATTATATGAACGAAGCCATCCGGATCACGGAGAATATATTTGAAAGCGTAAAGCAATTTATTAAACCCGGTGTGACAGAGAAGGAAATCGCCGCGTTTATGAAGGAGGAAGTAAAAAAGGCCGGTGTTGGATTCAGCTGGGAAGAATCAGTTTGTCCGGCTGTTTTTACCGGTCCTGAAACGGCGGGAGCTCATTACGCGCCATCCGACAGAAAAGTGGAGCGGGGTCATATATTGAATATGGATTTTGGCGTCCGGTACAAAGGTTATTGCTCCGATATGCAGCGGACTTTCTACATATTAAAGGATGGAGAAAATAAGGCGCCTTACGAGGTGCAAAAGGGATTTGATACCATAGTACAGGCGGTTGAATCTTCAAAACTGGCGATGAAACCCGGAGTTTTGGGAAAAGATATCGATTCCGTCGCGCGGAGTGTCGTAATCCAAAATGGATACGACGAATTTCCTCACGGTTTGGGTCACCAGGTGGGCCGTTTTTCCCACGACGGTACGGCATTGCTCGGCCCCGCATGGGAAAAATACGCCGGAAAACCGTTCTATGCGCTTGAAGAAGGAATGGTCTTTACGATCGAGCCAAGGCTGACCGTGGAAGGAAGGGGTGTGGCAACCATAGAAGAGATGGTTCTTGTCACGAAAAACAGCTGTGAATATCTCTCCCGGCCGCAAAAAGAAATAATTTTGATCAAATGATATGGTTGAAACGCCGTCACATTGGTTTCGGCAATATGAAATACCGGCGCGGCGTAAGATTCTAAATATCCGTTACAACAGAGACGATAAGAGAGATGCTGAAGATCCTGAAAAGTCGATTAAAAACGGAAGATCAATTTATTAATAGATCTCCTCGTAAATCCGGATAATATCATCAATACCGGCAGTTCTTGGATTGGTCAGTATGCTTCTGTCGGCTAAAGCGTTTTCAGCCATGTTACGGAAATCCGCTTTTTCGGAACTGATCTCACTCAATCTGGTCGACAGGCCGATCTCTTTGATAAGATTCTGCACCGCGTCAATCCCCTTAAAGGCGGCTTCTTTTATAGAGAACTGTTCCGTTTTCTCGCCGAAAGCCCCCGCTATATCCGCTATTCGCTCAGCGCGAACCAATAAGTTGAATCGCATTACAGCAGGCAAGACCAACGCAATCGACATTCCATGGGGGATTTTATATTTTGCCCCAATTTGATGCGCCATAGCATGAGCCAAACCGAGACCGGCATTTGAAAATGCCATTCCGGCCATATAGGATGCAATGGCCATTTTATGACGGGCTTTTTCATTACTCCCGTATCCCACTGCCGTCGGCAGATATTCACCAACGAGACGGATTACCCGGTGCGAAAGCGCTCTGGCTAGGGTGCATGAACTTCTGGCCAGGTAAGCCTCTATCGCGTGCGAAAGTACATCGATACCTGTCATTGCGGTTATTTTCGGGGGGATACCGAGCGTGAGCCTCGGGTCGATAAACGCTATATCAGGAATGATATACGGATGATCGATTAACATCTTTCTGTGGGTATCTGTATTGGTAATAACACTGATGGCGGTTACTTCGGATCCGGTTCCCGCTGTAGTCGGTACTGCCGCGAGTTTCAGTCGTGCATTTTTAATGTTTTCAGCGATGAAGGCACCGGGATTTGTTGAAAATACGGCAATCGCCTTTGCCACATCGATAGGGGAGCCGCCACCAAATCCCAGAATAAAATCACAGCTCTCATCTTTGACTTTGCTGATTCCTTCTGACAATATCTTATCTGTTGGATCAGATTGCACTTTGTCGAATATAATATATTTAATATTCTGCCGATTTAAGGAACGCAGCATCGGAGCCATAAGATTTAATTCCACCATGGATTTATCCGTTACGATCAGAATTTTTTCAGGTCTGTATTTGGCAATTTCTCCACCGATTTTAGTAGAAATACCATCGCCTACCAATGTATTTGGCGGCACTCTGAAATGAAATGAATTATCCACAGAAACTTCATCGATTGTTTGAATTATAATTTCATTGATCAGATTCTCATCCATAATAACTACCTGCATTTAGTGAATAATCGAAAAATAACATTAAAAAGGAACAAAATTCGTGCCATTATCTGGATGCCGAAACACAAGCATCTTTCAAAAAAAACCATGCCATAATATTACCGACTGTATCGGGGAAATGGACGAGAAAACCGCGAACTGATCATAATTACAGAAATGTGGCATGGGGAATAAATGTGGCACCCATTTCATTAAAAAAATAACAAACAGGTGTTCGTTACAGATTAAATAAAAGATAATAAGGAAAATATATTGGACGGACCTGTTGGAAAAAATCGTATGGACCTTCATAAACCTGATTTGCTTTTAATTCGTTTTACTTTAGAGAATTTAATTAGTAATTTACTTTTTAAGATCTTTAAGACTGTATTTGAGATTGATGGGCTTAGATATACGGGGATGACTGAATAATCACGTAAAATGCGTTTGTGAGATGTTGTCCGATAAATTTAATCAGGCAGCAGTGCAATTGTGGATTGTCGCGGAACAAGGATTTAAAGTTGTTCTTTAGTAAAAGTTGCCGCTGTGCGGTTTTTGAAACTAAATCAGCAATGGATTATGTTTAAAAATAGAAATTTTGCCACTTTACTTAGTTTTTTGATTTTAACAGGCAGCGCCGTTATTTTTATCGGTTTGTTTACCTATAATTACTATGAATCAAAAAACATGCTTCTTGAAAATGCGAAAGAGAATGCGCAAAACATAACGGCCTCTTCTGTTCACGAAATTGAAAAGATCCTACTCTCCCTGACAAAAATTCCCGATAACATGGCTTTCGTTTTAGAAAATTCTTCGTTCTCTGAAGATAAATTACATCTGTTTTTAAGATCGGTTGTGGACAATAACAATGAAGTTTACGGCAGTTGTATCGCGTTCGAGCCGCACGCGTTTAATAAGGACTCTGTTTATTTCGCGCCGTATTATTATAAAACCAGGAACAGCCTCGGTTATTCAAATCTGGATAAGGACTCCTATCAATATATAAACTGGGACTGGTATAAACTACCAAAACAGCTTGGCCGCGCGGTCTGGAGTGAACCCTACTATGATGAGGGCGGCGGCAATATCATGATGGCTACATATTCCGTCCCGTTTTTTCAGACAATAAATGGTCAGAAGCGGATAAAAGGTATAGTGACTATTGATATCTCTCTCTCATGGTTAAAAAATATTGTTTCTTCAGTAAAGTTGTTTGAGAGCGGATACGCTTTTTTGATATCAAAAAACGGAAAATTTATTACCTATCCGAAGGAAGATTACATTTTAAATAAGGACATTTATAGTATTGCCCGCGATCAAAATTCAGAGGCTCTATCAGAAATCGGGAAAGATATGATTCAGGGTAAAAGCGGTTTTGCTCCAGTGGAGGATGGTGTTTTTGGAACAAAAAGCTGGGTATTTTATAATCCGTTACCGTTGACCAGCTGGTCGATGGCGGTTGTGTTTTCCGAAGATGAATTATTCGCGGATATATACCGTTTATACTGGGCGATCGCGCTGATCGGTATTTCGGGTCTGTTAATTCTCTTTATTATCGCTTTTCAGGTTTCAAGATCGATAACAGGTCCCTTACAGGATCTGGTGCAAGAAATAGATCGTATTGCTTAGTGTCAACATTGAAGGATTTCAGTTTTGAAATTAGTCCGGATCAGCAGGGAAAAAGGTATAACTCTCAGGGTTATTTTAACTTTTGTCATATTTAGCGCTTTATGGATTCTTATCTCGGAAGCAGTGCTCTCGGTGCTGCAAATCGACTTTAAAGGGTACATCCTTTTCGATACGGTAAAGAATCTTTTCTTTGTCATTATAACATCCATCTTACTTTATATACTTATTTATCAGAATCTTCTTGTCATCCGAAAATCACACATTGCTATCCGGAAATCGCGTCTAATCTATCAAACTTTTTTTGAAAATACGGGCGCGGCAACAATTATTGTCAGGGAAGATTTATCCATATCACTGGCTAATTCAGAATTTGTCAGACTCTCGGAGTTTGCTAAAACAGAAATCGAAGAGAAGATGAGGCTTCCTGAATTCATTGTTGAAAGTGACTGGGTGTCAATCGGCGAATATTTACTGGAACAGACAAAACAGGAAAATTCGGTCCCAAAAAGCTATGAAACGAGAATGACGAGCAAATCAGGCAAAATTCGGAACATCCTGCTGAATGTGGCTTTAATTCCCGGTACCGGCAGACAGGTTGTATCCTGTCTTGACATTACCGATTTGAAACGCACCGAAGAAGCTTTAAGAAAGAGCGAAGCTAACAACCGGGCGCTGTTGAATGCCATTCCCGACTTGATGTTTCGTTTTCATAAAGATGGAACATTTCTTGAATATGGTGTCAAAAAAAAGGAAGAACTGCTTCTGAGTCCGGATAACTTTCTTGGGAAAAAAGTGATTGACGTGCTTCCGGCAGAACTGGTGGACAAAACCATGTATCATATAAATCAGGCCCTTAAAGATAATAATGTCCAGGTCTTTGAATACCAGATTCCTTTAAAGGGAAAGATAAATTATTTTGAAAGCAGATTAATCAAATGCGCTGAGGACGAGGTTTTAGCTATCGTCAGAAACTTTACCGAGAGGGTTAAGGCTCAAAGATTAGCTGAACACAGACAAAAAGAACTGATGCAGGCGGATAAAATGTCCACACTTGGGGTTCTGGTTTCAGGAATGGCTCATGAAATCAATAACCCAAATAATTTTATACACCTGAACGGTAAAATACTTTCGAAAGTTTGGGATGATATCGGGCCCATTTTAAGAAATTATTATGAATCTAATGGAGACTTTGCCCTGGCCGGTATGCCTTATACAAAGGCGCATCCAAAAATTGCCCAGCTGATCAGCGGCATTTCTGAAGGCGCGATGCGTATTCAGAGAATCGTTCAAAGCTTAAAAGATTTTGCCCGTAAAGATGAAGGCGATCTGAACCAGAAAGTGAACATTAATAAAGTCATTGAGTCGGCGATTGTGATTATGAATAATCTAATCCGGAAGTCAACCAGTGTCTTTAATATAGAGTATCAGGAGAATCTTCCCCTGGTTCGCGGTAATTTTCAGCAACTCGAACAGGTTATTATTAACCTGATTACAAATTCCTGCCAGGCCATACAGAATAGGAGCGGAGGAATAAACGTAACAACTTTTTACGATGACAAAAAGGATAATGTCGTCATTAAAATTATTGATGAAGGCCCCGGCATTTCAAAGAAGCACCTGAAAAGAATCATGGATCCATTCTACACAACAAAACGTCATTCCGGGGGAACAGGTCTTGGGCTTTCAATCTCATATAATATTATCAGAGAACATGATGGTGATCTGATATTTGATTCCCAGCAAAAGGCGGGGACCACAGCAACCATTATTTTACCCGAATACAAAGACGTTCTGGATCAAGAGGTTAAATGATGAAAAATGTAACTTTCCCCCAGAATCCGGTGCTGCTTGTTGATGATGAAGAACAGTTTTTAATCAGCGCGGGGATGATGCTCAGTTCACATGGAATAACCAATGTCCTGGAGTGTAATGACAGTACTAAAGTGATGGGGATCCTGCAAAAAAATAATATTTCAACGATTGTGCTCGATGTATTCATGCCCAATATATCAGGATTAGAATTACTTGATAAAATATGTCAGGATTTTCCAGAAATTCCAGTGATTATGCTGACCGCGGTTAATGAAGTGAATACAGCCGTACAATGTATGAAATCAGGGGCGCTTGACTACATCGTGAAGCCTGTGGATGATACACGGCTCATCACGGCAATAAAAAGGGCAGTGGAACTTCGGCAGGTCAGAAACGAAAATACGCGTCTAAAAAAATATTTGTTGTCGGATGAGCTTGAACATGAATCGGCTTTTGAAAAGATAATCACACAAAATTCAAATATGCATTCCATTTTTAAATATGTGGAAGCCATAAGTTATACAAATCTTCCGGTACTGATCACAGGAGAGACGGGGGTCGGAAAGGAACTCTTATCCCGGGCGATCCACATGGTCAGCGGCAGGGAGGGGGCATTCGTTCCGGTAAATGTGGCCGGGGTAGATGATAATTTGTTTTCAGATACGCTCTTCGGTCACAAAAAGGGGGCATTTACCGGAGCGGAAATGGAACGTAAAGGATTAATTGAGAAAGCATTTGGAGGCACATTGTTTCTGGATGAAATTGGCGATCTCAGCTATGAATCCCAGATAAAACTCTTACGTTTACTTCAGGAAGGTAAATATTATCCTATCGGTTCGGATATGCCTAAATTATCGGATGCCCGGATCGTGGTGGCGACTAATGCCGATCTTTCGATAAATATTAACGATGGAAAATTCAGAAAAGATCTTTACTACCGGCTGCAAACACATCATCTGCACATTCCGCCTTTACGTGACAGAAAGGATGACTTGCCTGTTCTGGTGGATCATTTTTTGGAAAAAGCCGCGAAAAACTTAAAGAAAAAAAAACCAACGGTTCCCAAAGAATTATTCATTCTGCTGCGTAATTATAATTATCCGGGAAATATACGTGAATTGGAAGGGATGATTTTTGACGCGCTCAGCCGCCATAAAGCGGGAATTTTATCACTGGAACCATTCAGAGATAAACTTTTACCAATGAATGGTGAAAGTCTGATTGTAAGGGACACAGAATTCTCCGGTGTTTCGGAGAATGATAAAGGTGTTGTGTTCCCGGATCAGCTGCCGACAATAAAGGAAATAGAGCAGGAATTGATTGACGAAGCTCTAAAGAGATCTTCAGGGAATCAGACGATAGCCGCCAGAATACTCGGTATTTCCAGGAGAGCCTTAAATAATCGTCTTCACCGCTCATCTGAATAAAACTGTCCATACTAGTCTCATTACATTTAAATGATAGACTTTCATAATTCATCGTTTCAAAAGTATAAGAGATGTGTTGATTCGTACTATCTGCTTCCTGTTTGTGATCAACATTGCCTGCCTGAAAGTATTCCTGAAAGTTTAATTTTGATCGTGGCGGATTAAAAGAGTGCCACATTTCTTCCCATGCCATTTCCATGTATATCTCATTTAAGTCCATTATAATAAGATGTTTAAATTAGTATAATCGAAAAAGCGCTTCAGAAAAGTGGCACCTTGTTTCGGTTTTTCCGGTATCGGTTAAATCATTGTAAACACGAGATATACATACATTTTAAATTGATGGCATCTTCTTTGCTTTAACGATAGCGTTCAGGCATTAACTCAAAGCAGAAAATTCAGTATGGACAGAAAATATATTCTTGTAGTAGATGATGAATTAAACACTCTTAATTCTCTGGAATTCATTCTGGAGGCTGCCAGTTATGAAGTCGGACTTGCAACAAATTGTCAGGAAGCTCTGCTGATCCTGATAGCAGCGAACGACACGGACAATCCTGTGGAACTATTGATATTAGACGTAGAAATGCCGGGATTAGCAAGTCTCGGATTTGTGAAAGAGCTAAAGCAGCTTAATATTAATATCCCGATATTTTTAATTTCAGGTTATGGACATAATGAACAAATTAAAGAACTACTCAAATTAGGGTGTAACGCCTACTTCGAAAAACCATTCGATGAAAAAGAACTCTTATTACGGATAGATGATTTCTTTGACAAACAAAGCATTGAAAAAACTAAGATACATGGAGAAGAAAGACAGATCTAAATAAAGATTCAATTGTTTCAAAATTTTAATTTTTCCTAGTTAAACCACAAAACGGAGGTTCAAATGATTCAAATTAGTCGATCCCGTTCATTTATGGTGATGCTTTTTCTGGCATCATCGATATTCTTTACGAGTTGTCAGTCGACAGCGCAGAATATTAAATTGAGCGGAAACTGGAATCCGGATGTCAAAGCGCGTCTGGAAGCAAAAATAGCAGCAAATGCTAATCAGGGAAAAATTTGTGTTTTTGATTTTGACAACACAACTGTTAGCAGAGACATCGGTGAATCAACAATGGCAGCAATGATCGAAGCCGGTGTCCTGACCAAGGAAAAGTATAATAAAGGAGCTACTCCGGAATACTTCGTTCTTGATGGAAAAAAAGTTACCATGGAAGGATCAGGAAGTCTTGCGGATTATTATGAAGATTTTCTTTCAGCAACCAAACATCACGAATTGGAATCAACTCCCTACGAGAATGGGTATGGATGGGTTGTCCAGATCATGGCGCCGATGTCACCAGCGGACTGGATTCCTTATACTGAAAAGGCATACAGCAATGGTATTGGCGCGCAGGATATGAATGCCGTTGATCTTAAGGAAACAAAAATTAACGGATATCGTCAGCCATTTTTCTATCCTGAAATGGTTGATCTTTATGGTGTGCTTCTGAAAAACGGATACAAAGTTTATGTTTCGTCAGCCAGCAATGTTCATACCGTAAGATGGATGGTCAAAAAATATCTCAATCCTGCCATTCAGGAATTACACGGCAAAGATCTCAGCGTACCCCCGGAAAATGTCATCGGTGTTAGTTGTCTTATGACTGACGACCGCACAGGTGAATTGTGCAAAGATCCTTATCTGGTGAGAGAAAACAAAAAATATGCTGATATGGATATGGAAGAACTTTCACATTTTCATTTAACAACACAGATTTGCCATCCAATGAACGGATATTTTGGAAAATATGCCAATATCATGAAATATATCACTCTGGAAAGACCATTTCTTATCGGCGGTGACAGCTCCAATGACCTTCCGATGTTGAATATGGCTGAGAACAGAATATGGGTTACACGTCTTGAAAAAATGGGATATCAGGAAACTCTGGTAAAACAAATTGAAAACGCGCTTCCGGGCGAATGGTTTATTCAGCCGGCTCTTTATAAGAAAAGCCCCGGATTTGTTTCTTCACAGGCGGATCTGGATAAGAAATTTGAAGCAAAACCTGAAGCAAAAGCAACTCCGGATGAAGTTATAAAATTTCTACAGAGCAAAGGACAGCTGGTTAATTTCTAAACAAGAGAAATTAACAAAGTGTATTAATCACTGATGAATTTAATTATATTTTAATCATGAGGAGTTAGATGATGTTAAGAAGATTTTCAACCATGAGTATGGTGCTGTTGTTTGTTCTCATGAGTACGAACCTTTTTGCCGGTAAAATTAATGATGATTTTAGCCTTTCCACAACAATGCGCTACCGCTATTGGGTTAACGACGGAATGATGAACGGAACGGGAAATGAATTCACATTTGACCGTGCTTATATTACCATGAAATACAAATTGGCAGATGATATTAAAGCGCGTTTTACGGTGGATTTTACTCATAAGAACAGATATGATACCGGTTATTATCCGGATGGAACATCCTACAAAAAATTGATCAACGAAGGAACCCGTTCGAGAATTAAGTATGCTTATCTTGAATTCAAAAACTTTCTTGGAGTTGATAATGTCGATATGATCTTCGGAAACTATGAACAACCAGGACCACAGAGTTATCACGGCACCATCGAAAACAGCTGGCTTGACCGGTACACTTATGATAATGCCGTTGCTTTCCCGGAAGGTTTCAGTTCAGCGGTGACAGGTCTTATGGCCACCTATAACCTGCCGAACAAATTGGGCTACACACGTTTAGCTCTCTCAAACAAAAATACCTATAGCTATGCCGGCGACGACAACAAAGCTAAAAATATTGGTGTTGATCTCTGGCTGCACCCGGTCGAAGGCTTCACGGTATTTGGTTGGGGAATTATGGATTATATGTATTCAGGTAATAATGAAGAACATAACGATGCTTTCGGCGGCGGTATTGAATACGCGGTTGCCGATAAGTTTGACGCCGGTGTTGAAGTTGATTTTGGACGTTCTACAATTAAGAACGCCGCAGGCGATACACCATCCGGTATTTCATATATGGGCTATGTAAACTATGATTTAAACCCGAATTTAATGCTGCTTGCCCAGGCTGGTATTCATGATGGTAATTCAGATGTTGATGATGATGAAATCACAATGATTCTTGGTGGAGTCAATTACAAAATCGTCGGCAGCTGCATGTTGATGTTCAACGCAAAAGCAGAAAATTACAAACCTGCACCGGGCGCGGATTCTGAAATGGATATGACTTATGTTACACAGTTACTGATCGAATTCTAACAACGGAACCGGGGTTTATAAAGACTTTCCCCATGGTTTAACCGCTATGGGGAACGTTTTTATTTGAATTTGAAAAAAGATGTTTCACAAAATTATGCAGGCTCCGGCCTGCTTTGGTTTAGAAATCAGGGAAAAAATGACGGATAAGATTAAAACAATTACCAGCGTAGGAATCGATATAGGGACAACGACGACGCAGGTCATTTTTTCATCTTTGCAATTAATGAATCGCGCGCCGGTGACGCAGGTTCCGAGGTACGAATTTATTGATCGGACTATTATTTTTGAGAGCCCTGTCTATTTCACTCCGCTTTCTGATGACGATACGATCGATGAGATCAATCTTCTGGAGATCATTAAAAAGGAATATGCCAGTGCCGGATTCTCTCTCACTGAAATTGAAACCGGCGCGATAATAATAACGGGAGAAACGTCAAAAGCGGCCAATGCCAGAGCGGCTTTGATCAATCTTACTGAAAGTCTTGGTGATTTTGTTGTGGCGACAGCCGGGCCTCATCTTGAATCTATTATCGCCGGAAGGGGCGCCGGGAGTGACGTGTTTTCGGAGAAAAATTTAACCAGGGTGCTCAATATAGATATCGGTGGCGGAACTTCGAATTATGTGGTCTTTAATAATGGACGCGTGGAAGATACCGCTTGTCTCAATGTGGGGGGAAGACTGATTGAACTTAACAATGATGGCGGGATAAAAAAAATACATCAGCCGGCACTTACTCTTATCAGAGAACTCATCCCGCAATTTAAAGAAAATTACAGCATTTTATCCCGGGCGGATATTCAGCTTATTGTGGATAAAATGGCTGATTTGATTATGGAATGCGCCCAGGGAAGTCCGTCACCTTTGGGAAAAAAACTATTAATGACAGAACCTTTGAAAAATAATGATGAATTTAAATATATATCTTTTTCGGGTGGGGTGGGAGATTGTATGTATCATCCGGAAAGCTGGGCGGATAATTCCGGCAAGTACGGAGATATTGGTCCAATGCTGGCAAAATCGTTGCTTGCACATCCCTATTTGCAAAAGCTAAACATCTTACAGCCAAAACAGACAATAAGGGCGACAGTAATCGGAGCGGGCGCGCATACTCTCTCTTTAAGCGGAAGTACCATCTGGTTGCAGTCGGATCGACTGCCAATGCGCAATCTGCCAGTGGTTTTTCCGGTTATCAATTGGAAAGAAGATACTCCAGAATTGAGCGAGGCTATCCTTTCAGGGCTCAAACGCCAGGATTTGGATCCCGCTGTTGATGAGTATATCATTTATCTTTCTGATGAAATGCCCGTTAAGTATAAATTTATCGACCAGTCGGCAAAAGAGCTGGGAGTATTCTTTAAAGCGCATACTAATGCGGAGATTCCTGCCTTGATTATGTGTAATAGTGATATTGGAAAAGTAATGGGCATGGAACTGGCGCCATTGATTCTGCCCAAAAAACTGGCTGTAATCGATGAAGTGAATCTGAAAGAGGGAGATTATGTAGATATCGGAAAAAGTTATTTCGGCGGGGAAATCGTTCCATTAACGATAAAATCGCTGGCTTTTCCGGCTTAAATTTCACAGGAGAAATAAATGAAATTATCAGCACAAGTCTTCGGCACTACTTACCAATTCAGAGACGTGAAGGATGTTCTCGCTAAGGCGAATGAACATCGTTCCGGAGATGTGTTGGCTGGAGTTGCTGCAGCCAGCTCTCAGGAAAGAGTGGCTGCGAAATATGTTCTAAGTAATTTGACCCTGGCTGACTTGAGAAACAATCCGGTTGTGTCTTATGAGAAAGACGCGGTAACAAGAATTATTCAGGATGCCGTAAATGAACGTATTTATGAGTCGATCAAAAACTGGTCGGTTTCAGAGCTTCGTGAATATATATTGAGCAATGAAACAACACTCGAAGATATTCAGCGTTTGCGTAAAGGGCTGACTTCAGAAATCGTCGCGGCGGTCGCTAAAATAATGACGAATCTCGATTTGATGATCGGGGCGAAGAAAATGCCGGTCATCGCGAAAGCCAACTCTACGATCGGGCTACCGGGTACATTTGGATGCCGGCTTCAGCCAAACGACACCCGGGATGATGTAAAAAGTATTACCGCGCAAATTTATGAAGGTCTTTCTTACGGCGCGGGGGATATTTTAATCGGAATTAATCCGGTGATCGATACACCTGAAAATATTCATAAGTTATTGGATCTCACAAATGATATCATTGAAAAATGGTCCATTCCTACTCAGAATTGTATTCTGGGTCATGTGAGTAATCAGGTCGAAGCGATCAAAAAGGGCGCTCCCGCAGGATGTATATTCCAAAGTCTGGCCGGTTCTGAAAAAGGTTTGAAGGAATTCGGCGTTACTGTCCAGATGCTGGATGAAGCCTATGCCGTGGGAAAAGAATATTGCCGGATCGCCGGATCGAATATGATGTATTTCGAAACAGGTCAGGGATCAGAACTTTCAGCGAATGCGCACTATAATTCAGATCAGGTAACGATGGAAGCCCGCTGTTACGGACTGGCTAAACATTTTGATCCGTTTTTGGTAAATACCGTAGTAGGATTTATCGGGCCTGAGTATTTGTACGACAGCCGTCAGATTACAAGAGCCGGCTTGGAAGATCATTTTATGGGAAAACTAACCGGAGTTTCGATGGGCGCGGACGCCTGCTATACCAATCATGCCAATGCCGATCAAAACAGCATGGATAATCTGATGGTGATTCTGGCGAGCGCGGGTATCAATTATGTGATGGGTGTTGCCGCGGCTGATGATATCATGCTGAATTATCAGTCTACGAGTTTTCATGATACTGCCTCGGTGAGACAGCTTATGGGTTACAAACCGAGTCCGGAATTTGAAAAATGGTTAGAGAAAATGGGCATTTTGGAGAATGGAAATCTGACTCCTAAAGCCGGTGATCCCTCAATTTTCTTTTAAAATATAGGTGGAGCAATGGATAATAAAAAAATTCAGGATATAGTAGATGTTGTTCTTGCGGAGTTGAAGGTTCAAGAGAATAAACCCGCGACAAAGGAATCAACAGCACCAGAAAAAACAGTTGTAGATCCCGTTGGTTCTGTTTCCGATGGGGTCCTTCCTGAGCTTGGCAGCGATGAATTCAAAAATTGGATCGGTGTGGAAAATCCGCATAATGAAAAAGCGCTAAAAGATTTACGCGCATCGTCTGTCGCCAGGGTATGTGTCGGTCGCGCCGGCGCGAGATTAAGAACAAATACGCTTCTCCGTTTTCTGGCGGATCATTCGCGGTCGAGAGATACGGTTTTTAAAGAAATCCCACAGGAATGGATCGAAAAAAGCGGAATGTTTATGGTTCAAACTCAGGTAAAAGATAAAGATGAATATCTTACCAGGCCGGATAAAGGGCGTCGTCTTCAGGATGAGGCAAGAAAAACCATTCTTGAAAAATGCCAGAAAAATGTCCAGGTGCAGGTTGTTCTTTCAGACGGATTGAGCACGGATGCCCTGACAGCCAATTTTGATGAAATTCTGCCACCACTCCTGAATGGATTGAAAACAACCGGATTAAACGCCGGGATACCTTTCTTTGTGAAGTATGGCAGAGTTAAAATGGAAGACGAAGTTGGTGAATTACTCGACGCCGATGTTGTTGTCCTCCTGGTTGGTGAAAGACCCGGACTTGGACAGTCAGAGAGTTTGAGCGCTTACATTGTTTACAAGCCGACGGTAGAAGGTACAGTGGAATCTGATCGTACCTGTATTTCAAATATTCACAACGGAGGTACACCGCCGGTCGAAGCAAGCGCCGTGATTGTGGATACAGTCAAACGCATGATAGAACAAAAAACCAGCGGTATCAATTTACGATAAAATCTATTAATCGGGAAAGAATATTATGGCTATTTTAGATGAAATCAGAGCAAATGTACTCGCAGTTCGTTTAATCGCGTCTGTTGACAAAGGATTTGCGGAAAAATTATCATTAAAACCGGATCAAAGATCTCTGGGGCTGCTGACCTGTGATATAGATGACGCCTGTTATGTCGCGATTGATGAGGCGACTAAAAAAGCGGAAGTGGAAGTCGTTTATGCCAAATCTTTTTATGCCGGCGCAGCTCACGCGAGCGGACCGCTTTCCGGTGAAATTATCGCTATGCTGGCAGGACCGACGCCCGGAGAAGTACGGGCCGGACTGGATGCCGCGATCGATTACATCAAAACGGATGCGATATGGTATTCGGCAAACGAAGCAAATTCACTGGCTTTTTTCCCGCATCTGATTGCGCGCACGGGAACATACCTGTCAAAGGTGGCCGGTATAGATGAAGGTTCCCCTTTGGCATATTTAATCGCGCCGCCCCTTGAAGGCACATACGCGATAGATGCGGCTTTAAAGGCCGCGAACGTGGAAGTGAAAGAATGGTTCGCTCCACCGTCAGAGACAAATTTTACCGGCGCGCTGATGACGGGTACTCAAGCGGCATGTCAGGCGGCATGTGACGCTTTTCGTGATGCAGTGTTGTCAGTAGTGCGGAATCCTATACAGATTGGATAAGAATGCTTAGCTCATATGGATTTATCGAGACAAGGGGATTGACAGCAGCGATTGAAGCCGCTGATGCCATGGTTAAGGCCGCTAAAGTACATATAATCAAGGTTAAAAAAAGCGGTGGCGCATTGATTACAATCATTGTCGAGGGAGATTTGGCTGCATGTCAGGCGGCGGTAGATGCCGGTAAAAGCGCGGCGCTATGTATTGGTAAAGTTGTGTCGCACCACGTGATCGCCCGACCTTTGGATGATACTGAATTTTTAGTAAAGCAGCTATTGACGGGTAATTTGCGGGGAAAAGGACAACAGGAAATTAGCAATAGGAACAAGACCCGGAATCCCAAAAAAGAGAAGCAAGCCAAAAAGATGCCGGCAGTAGGAATGAAGCCCGATAATTCTCAAAAAATATTGGCTTTACTTAAGTCGGATCAAACAGGTCTGACTCTGCAGAAGATATCAGACAAGCTTGGAGTAACTTTAACGGAAGTCCGTAAGGTTATCAAAAAATTGGTTGATACAAAAATGATTGAGAAGGTTCATCAGAAATACTACCTGATGGAAAACTAATATGAAGCTGATCATCATTATCAATAATAAAGGCGGGGTGGGTAAAACCACGAGCGCGGTGAATATCGCCTCCTGGTTTGGTCAAATGGGTAAAAAAACCCTGCTGGCTGATATTGATCCTTCTTCGAGCGCGTCGAGTCACCTTGGTCTTATTAAACAAGACATGGAATTTAATACGATCTGTGATTATCTGATAAACAAGGAAGATAACATAAAAGATTACATTCAAAAAACGGAATTTAAAAATTTATGGTGTCTGCCTTCCGAACCGTCTTTAAGTGATTTTTATGATGAATTACAGCAGGATGAAAAAATATCATTCTTCATAAAAAAAGAGGATATCCCCGCTGAATTTGAATATGTGATTTTTGATTGTCCGCCCAATATGGGTTCTTTGTCACTCAACGCGCTCGCGGTTTCAGACTATGCCCTTATCCCGGTGCAAGCTCAATATATAGCGCTTTCGGGGTTGGAACTAACATTGAGTTTGCTTGAAAAAGTAAGACGGAGAATTAATCCTGAAATTAAGATTCTTGGTCTGTTTGGAACACATTTTGACAAGAGAACAAAAGTTTCGGTCCAGGTAATGGAACAACTCAGGAGCCGATTCGGTGAGCAGGTTTTTAAATCGGTCATCGGAATCAACAGTAAACTCAGTGAGGCATACAATCAAAAAATGCCTGTTTCCTATCTTGACAAACGCGCGAGCGGAAGCAGGGACTATGAATTGCTGTCGAAAGAAATCATTAAACGCGTGAGGGAAGATGAAAGACATTAACGATTTATCCGGGAAAGAACGTATCATTCAGGAATATGTCCCGGGGAAGCAGGTCACTCTTGCTCACATGATTGCTCATCCGGGTGAAGATCTCTGCAAAAAAATTGGAGTTCCTTATGTAAACGCGATCGGAATAATGACGCTCACACCGGGTGAGACAGCGATTATCGCCGGAGATGTGGCTCTTAAAGCGGCCAGTGTGGACATAGGTTTTCTGGACCGGTTTACCGGCGCCCTGGTCTTCTACGGAGAAGTCGGGGCGGTTGAAGAAGCTCTGATCTCTGTAAATCAAGTACTGAATAATATTTTGGGATATACCCCATGCGAGGTTACAAAAACCTGATGAAGAAGAAACCGGATAATTTTATGCTGATAGGAACAACGGGCGTTGGCAAATCAACTCTGTTTAATGCTTTGCTAAACCGGGATGAAGAAGTGATCAAAACACAGGCCATGGTCTATCATGATGAACAGACCATCGATACTCCGGGAGAATATCTTGATAATCCCAGATTATACACAGCTTTGATCTCAACAATGACCACGATCGATACCATTTTATATGTGCATCAAAGTAATGTGGTCGAGCATAAAATGCCTCCGGGCCTGTTTACAATTTATAATAACCGGGTCATTGGTGTCATTTCAAAAATTGATCTGCCTGACGCCCGGGTGGAAGAAGTACGGGAATTGCTGAAGGAGTATGGTATCATAGAAAATATATTTGAAGTTTCAGCTCTGGATGGCAGAACGATAGCTAAACTTAGAAAATACCTCATAGAGAGAAATCATATAAACTAGAGTGGGTTTAGAGATGAAAAAATTGATCACCGCGTCAAAAATCAGACAGGCAAAAACAGAGGGGATTAAGGAAATCCTGGCGTCAAAAGACGATTCGATTATAACCCCTGAAGCGAAAGATCTTGCAAAAAAGCTCGGAATAAAGATTTTAGAAAAAGAGAATAACTCAAAGCCGGCTGTTAAGGAATCCAGGAATCTTTCCGCCCCGGCGAATATTGATGAAAATCTTGTAAGACAGGTGACGGTTGAAGTGATTAAGAAGCTGCCGGCAGAGCAAAGAGATCCCGCGAAAATTAAAGAAATTGTGCTGGCTGTGCTCCAAAACAAAAAATCTGATACGCCTCCTGAAATTCAGCGAGGCAGCGAGCGAAAAGTTGATTCTTCCGGCATTATTTTGATCAAGGGGCAGTCTGTCAAGCTTGAACGATTCGAAGACGCGGGACCAGATAAAAATATCAGATTAGCTGATGTGGTTACCCATGAAGACGGTTCTCCCATAGCCGCGGGTATTATGGAATGGAAAAAAGAATCTTTCCCGTGGACGCTTACTTACGATGAAGTTGATATCGTTCTTGAAGGTACTCTTTCAATAACGATTGATGGCAGGACCTTTGAAGGACATGCAGGAGACATGTTCTACATCCCAAAGGGAAGCAGTATAATCTTCGGAACGCCGACGAGAACAAAGGTATTTTATTCCACATATCCGGCAAACTGGGCACAATTGGCAAAAGGTTGATAATTATGAGTCAAAAATTTATTACAGAGCTGTGGCTGCGTGATAATTTCAGCCTGGGGCACGGAACGGAACTAAATCTTCCCAGAGAATCAAAACTTACACCATCCGCGCATCAGTTGCTGCAGGAAAGAAGAATAAAGGTGAAGTTTGTTGATGATGAGGGGCGGGTTTATCTTCCGGCAAAAGATGACGGTAATGTGTCTTCGGAGCAGCCGGTACATCCATTGACCGGCGGGACGAAACGTCCGGACAACGAATGTTCGTTATGCGGCCAGCATATTGAAAATAAACCCGATACGATGACGCACCTGGATAAGGACACGCTTGTTCCAAAAAATAACTCCCGTCTGAAGCTAAGGGGTAAACTGGATACTATTATTTCCTACACGGTTCTGTTGCAGAATGAATTTGATCCTCATGATAAATATCCGGTGCTGAACAGATATCTCGCTGACATCCGTTCATATCTGGGCAATATTCTGAAAGCAGAAGTCACCGGGGAAGAATTGCCTCCGGTTTCTATCGGAGATATGGATGAAGAAGTTATTCATGCGATTTCACATAATCCTTTAAAATATCTCGGGCATGACCATATCGTCCCATGCAAAGAGCATGGCGTCAGGGTGGCGCGTCTGAATTATCTGCGCGCGCTGGTACGGGAAGCAGAAGTCATCGCCGCTGATTTATTTATTGATGAATTATTTCGTGTTTCAAGACAGGATTTAATGAAGGGCTTAAACAGGTCAAGCAGCGCGATCTATGTATTAATGATGATGACCCTAATGGCTGAAAAGGGCAAAGTTGCCGAGAAACCGGAGGCGCGTTAACGATGGCCATTCTTGATAATTTTGCGGCAAAATGCCGTCTAAAACCAAAAACCATTATCTTTCCGGATGCATCGGATATCCGGGTCATTGAGGCGGCAAGACGACTGATCGATGAAAAATTGGCTGATCCGGTACTCGTTGGAAGTCCGTTTGGCATCAGAGAAGAAGCGGACAAGGCAGGAGTGTCAACCCGGGGAATGAAAATAATAGCGCCTCATCAGGATGAAAAATATAAGGAATATGCGGAAAAATATTATGAGCTGAGAAAAGAGAAGGGTGTGACCAGATACGACGCGGAAGAAGTTATAAGAAATCCTCTCTATTTTTCGGCAATGTATGTGCGTGATGGCCGTTCTGATATATGCGTCGGAGGCAATCAGTCAACGACGGCTGATGTTCTTCGGGCCGCGATTCAGATTATCGGTGTGGCAGAAGGCATCAAAACAGTGTCCAGTTTTTTTCTGATGATTCACCCTGAGGGGCAGCAGGTTTTCGCATTCGCGGACTGCGCGGTCATACCGGAACCGACATCGGAACAGCTTGCGGAGATCGCGGTCACCACGGCTGGGAATTATTTAAATCTGACCGGGATTTCCCCAAAAACGGCTATGCTGTCTTTCTCCACGAAGGGGAGCGCGACTCATCCTGCAGTTGAAGAAGTTCAGGCTTCGGTGGAGATGGCGAAAAGATTGAAACCGGATTTTATCATCGACGGTGAAATGCAATTTGACGCCGCCTTGATTCCGGCGGTAGCAAAGATGAAAGCGCCGGGGAGTCCACTGGAGGATGGAGCGAATGTGTTTATTTTTCCGTCGCTGGAAGCCGGAAATATCGGTTATAAAATTGCTCAAAGACTCGGTGGATTTAAAGCGTTGGGACCTATGATTCAGGGATTAAAAAATCAGATGCATGATTTATCAAGAGGGTGCAGTGTTCAGGATATTCTGGATGTCTCTGTAACAGCATCATGTATGTAGGAAAATCAATTTTTAAGTAGTGATCAGGAGAATTTTTATGGAAGCATTAGGCATGATAGAAACCAGGGGATTGGTTGGTTTGATCGAGGCATCGGATGCCATGGTCAAAGCCGCCAGGGTTAAATTGGTCGGTTACCAGCAGATTGGCGGCGGATTGGTTACCGCTCTGGTCCGTGGAGATGTTGCCGCGTGTAAAGCCGCGACAGATGCCGGGGCTGCCGCGGCGGAAAGAGTCGGTGAACTTGTCGCGGTACATGTCATTCCCCGTCCTCACGGTGATCTCGAAGATATTTTTCCGATTAAGATGAACGGTGAAATCATATAAATTGAAATATCAGAAACACATTTATTTTTAAGGAGAACAAAATGGAAGCATTGGGTATGGTTGAGACAAAAGGCCTGGTTGGATTAATCGAGGCTTCTGACGCGATGGTAAAAGCAGCGAGAGTAAAGCTGGTTGCTTATCAACAGATTGGCGCGGGATATGTAACGGCATTAGTCCGCGGAGATGTGGCGGCATGTAAGGCCGCAACCGATGCCGGCGCAGCTGCGGCAGAACGTGTGGGTGAATTGGTTGCAGTACATGTCATTCCCCGTCCTCATAGTGATCTTGAAGAGATTTTCCCGATTAAACTGAACGGTGAAATTAAATAAATATTAACAAAACTATTTCCTGAATATCAGGAACGTTTGTAAGGAGAAACAATGGAAGCATTAGGATTAATTGAGACAAAGGGGCTTGTTGGATTGATCGAAGCCTCGGATGCGATGGTTAAAGCCGCAAGAGTAGAATTAGTGGCATATCAGCAGATAGGCGCCGGATATGTGACCGCCATGGTTCGCGGTGATGTTGCGGCGTGTAAAGCGGCAACAGACGCCGGCGCGGCAGCCGCGGAGCGCGTAGGTGAATTGGTTTCAGTACATGTGATACCGCGTCCTGCAGGTGATTTGGAAGATGTTTTTCCGATTAAGCTGAAAAAGAAATCCGGTAAATAACCGATTCCGCTTTCTTTAATGTTGCAGGTTGAAATAAGTGAAAGCGGATTGCTCAATCCGGGAAAAGGGCATTAATCTCAATCGTAGTAAACCAGATTGTGTTCCTGTTTTTCGGATAGGGTCTATTATTCATAAATAAAAAGAATGTATCATGGAATTAGCAAAAGTTATCGGAAACGTAGTTTCCACGGTTAAGATAGAAAGTTTGACAATAGGTAAATTGCTGTTAGTGCAGTTTATAGGCGAAAATGGCAAGGCCGGCGGGCCTCCTTCAGTCGCGCTTGATACTATCGGAGCCGGGGAAAACGAGTATGTGATTCTTGTTCGCGGAAGTTCTGCGAGGGTCGCTCTTGACAACCGTTCATCTGTAGATCTGACTGTTGTCGGAATAGTAGATACGGTTGTTTCTGCCGGTAAGTATATCTATGACAAAAAATCAGATAAGCAATAGTGAGGTTTATAGAAAATGGAATACTCTTCGCAGGATGTCGCCCGTATTGTTGAGACGGTGATTCAGAAACTGGATAGTAAAAATAACATTACCAGAAGCAGTCACCTGCCCGCAGGAATATTTGAAACATTGGATGAGGCGGTATCGGGCGCAGCAAAAGCGCAAAAAAAGATTCGTAATCTTGAATTACGTTCAAAAATTATCCAGGCCATTCGTGTTGCCGGAAAAGCGCATGCTAAGGAGTTAGCAGAACTTGCGGTTCAGGAAACAGGAATGGGACGTGTGGAGGATAAGATACAGAAGAATATATCTCAGGCTGAAAAAACACCCGGCGTTGAGGACATCAGGCCTCAGGCGTTGTCGGGTGATCATGGCCTGACCCTGACCGAAAATGCTGCCTGGGGCGTTATCGCTTCAGTCACACCTTCGACAAATCCCGCAGCGTCAATAATCAACAACTCTATCAGTATGATATCCGCGGGAAACTCGATTGTTTTTGCGCCGCATCCCTCAGCAAAAAAAGTCAGTCAGAGAACGATTACTATATTGAACGAGGCCGTTGTAAATGCCGGCGGGCCGGCCGATTTAATGACCTGTGTCGCTGAACCAACGATTGAAGTTGCCCAGCAGTTATTCAAATATCCGGGGATCGGATTGCTTGTGGTCACCGGCGGTGAAGCAGTAGTAGAGGCGGCAAGAAAATCCACAGATAAGCGGCTTATCGCTGCAGGCGCCGGAAATCCGCCGGTAGTGGTTGATGAAACTGCTGATATTGCCAATGCCGCGAAATGTATCGTTTACGGCGCGTCATTTGATAACAATATTATATGCGCTGATGAAAAGGAAATTATTGCGGTCGATTCGATTACAGATCAGCTAAAAGAAGAGATGATGAAAAATAAGGCTTACGAATTGTCGCAAAGCCAGGCAGAAGATGTAGCGCGCGCCATTCTTATAGATTATCCCGGACCAAATCCGAAAATCAACCGGAAATGTGTTGGCAATGACGCGGCGGTAATCGCAAAGGCCGCCGGTATTGATGTACCGGAAGACACCCGTTTGCTGTTTGCGGAAACAGATAAAAATCATCCCTTTGCGCGGATCGAATTAATGATGCCGGTGATCTCGGTCATAAGGGCTCAGAATGCCGATCAGGCAATCGATTATGCTGTAGAACTTGAGCGTGGATTACATCACACGGCAGCCATGCATTCAAAAAATATCGATAATCTGCACAGAATGGCCAACGAAATCGATACAAGCATTTTTGTGAAAAACGGGCCATGTCTCGCGGGTCTCGGTTTTGGCGGAGAAGGTTGGACAAGCATGACAATATCGACGCCCACAGGTGAAGGCGTCACCAGCGCGAAATCATTTGTACGTTTACGCCGTTGTGTTATCGTTGATCATTTCAGAATTGTATAATTTTGACAGATAAACAGAAATGATGTAACAAAGTAAGCAATTTTAATTATACGATTGATAATCAGTTGAATTTTTAATTCGGGTTTAATTACACGATGAATGAGTCAGAAAAAAAACAAATTTTAGATAAAATACGTCTTGCCGGGGTAGTCGGCGCCGGCGGCGCGGGATTCCCGACGTATAAAAAACTGGACGCGTCAGTTGAGCATATTATCGCTAATGGCGCGGAATGCGAACCGCTGTTGTACAAAGACAGAGAGGTAATGCTGCGCGAGCCTGATGCTTTATTTAATGGACTGCTCCATATGCAGAAACTCACCGGCGCGGAGAAAGTCACGATCGTAGTGAAGAAAAAGAACAGCGATCTCGCGGAAATTTTGCGTCCACAGGCAGAAAAACTTGGTTTTCAGATATTTGTTTACGCGGATGTTTATCCTGCCGGTGATGAATATGTTCTGGTGTATGAAATCACCGGAAGGAGAATTCCTCCCGGCGGGATCCCGCTCCAGGTAGGATGTCTCGTTGACAATGTGGAAACGATCATCAATATCGCGCATGCCATAGAAGGACGTACACTTACTGAGAAATATATTACAATTACCGGCGCCGTAAAGAACGCCATTACGACAAAAGTTCCCATCGGAACCAGTTTCAAAGATTGCATAGAAGCGGCGGGTGGATTGACAGTCGATAATCCCGCGGTTATTACGGGCGGTGTGATGATGGGTAAAGTGGAATTCGATTTATCCCTTCCCGTTTCGAAAACAAACGGAGGGCTGATTGTCTTCCCGGACGATCACTATCTGGTTAAACGAAAAACGGCTTCGAAGGAATCCTACACCCGAATCGGGCACGGTCAATGCGATCAATGCTCCATGTGCACAGAACTTTGTCCACGGTATATTATGGGGTATCCGATTGAACCGCACAAAGTGATGCGGAATTTGCTGATGACCGGTGAGGCAAAAGAACGGATGAGTCTGTGGGCTCAGTACTGTTGTGAATGCAATGTGTGTTCCTATATCGCCTGTCCTGAAGATCTTGATCCAAAAAGTATTTGTGTTGATGCCAAAAAACTGCTCCGTGAAAATGGTATATCCCGCTCGGCGGAAGAATTGGATGTTTTGTTCAGAGATGTTCATCCTGCAAGAACAGGACGTGAAGTTCCCATCAGCCGTTTATACCAGCGCCTGGGGTTGAAAAAATATGACCGCCACGCGGAATATATTGATACATATCTGCGGCCTGATTCGGTTATTATACCTTTGGATTCACACATCGGACAACCGTCCAGACCATCCGTGAAAGTAGGTCAACGCGTTGATGCGGGAGATATGGTCGGTCAGGTTGATGAAAAAAGTTTGGGGTGTCCCGCGCACGCGAGTCAGGGGGGGACCGTAACATTAATCGATTCTCGCGGAGTTCATATTTCCAGGGATTAAAATAAATGGGTATAAAAATGAGTGCTGCCATCGGTATTGTTGAAACATCAAGTATTGCAAAAGGCTTTGAGGTAGCGGATGCTGTTTTAAAAAAAGCCAATGTAGAAATTGTTGTGAACAGGACTATTTGTCCCGGAAAATATATGGTGCTTATTGGTGGTGATGTTGACGCGGTCAATGCAAGTATTGAGGCAGGCGTGGAGATAGGCGCGCATACTGTCGTCGATCATTTCATCATCCCAAATATTCATCGGGATGTATTCCCGGCATTAAGCGGAGTCTCGCATTTGCCGGAATTAAACGCGCTTGGAGTGATAGAATCATTTTCTGTGGCATCGATTATTGAAGCTGCGGACGCGGCGGTGAAAGCAGCGGATATTCAGCTATTGAATATCCATGTGGCGATGGCTATCGGAGGAAAAGGCTTTGTAACTTTCACGGGTGATGTGGCCGCGGTTACAGCGGCGGTGGATGCCGGAACAGAAATTTGTATCAAAAAAGGCCTGTTGGTTGAATCAGTAGTCATACCATCACCAAGAAAAGAAATCATATCTGAGTTTATTTAGTTAAAATTTGGTTCACAACTATTGAATTTACAAGTAAACAGGGAGTATAAATTTATGAAATTCATAACAATATTTATTTCGGTCGCGTTCATATTCACTCTTAATTCCTGTCAAAAAAGAGTACTTCTTGTTGAAAAAGACGACAACTCATTCGATATAGCCGCCTTTTCTGAAAAACGCATGGTGGTGATGCCGTTACTGATTGTTGATAATCTGTATAATTTTAAAAGTGAACGGTTTAATTTCAAATTTGATGCAAAAGACTACCGTGAACTTGAATATTACTCACACACAGCTCTGGTGAACGCGTTGACAGAAATTGGCAGATTTGAAGTAGTTACGAGAGTAAATCCTGACAGTTTGGGCAAATATAATCTAACACGATTTTTTATAATCGACAGGATGCGTTCTCACAACAGAATAACCGCCAGGGATACCGCGGCGATTAATAATTATGCGATAAAGTCTAATGCTGATTTTGTAATGATTCCGGTCTCACTGCTTTTAAGTCATGAAAGCAGTGATGATAAAAAAATCAAGAGTACGGATGCCGCCGAACCAGGAATTATGGCAAAAATTGATTACGCGGTCTGGTCGGCAAAAAGCAGTATGATCGTAATTCACGGACAGACAGAAGCTTTGGTATCACGCGGCGGTATGCTGGATGGGGCCCTGGGCCGAAATCCGGTGAAAATTTCAATCGACGAAGCATGCAGGAATCTGGCACGGAGATTTGCTGAATAATTTTGAACGGCAAATATTGTGGTTCATAGAAAATGAGTGAACATAGATATAGATATAAAAAAGGAGTTGGAAGTGGAAGCAGTAAATCAAATCATCATTTATATCATGATGATCTTCATGATAATCGGGGCTTTAGACCGGATATTCGCGCAATTTGGCGGATCATCAAAACTATTAAGTAAAATAGGGCTTAAAAGAATCGGAAACGGGATCGATGGGGCCGGCGAACAATTTGAAGAAGGCTTTATGGCAATGGGAGCGCTCGCATTGGCAATGGTTGGTGTCATTTCTCTCGCGCCCGTATTGAAAGCTATCCTGGGTCCTGCGGTAATACCTGTTTATGAATTTCTGGGAGCCAGTCCGGCAATGTTTGCCACCTCATTACTCGCGAATGATATGGGTGGGTACTTTTTGGCGAAAGAACTGGCTACGGTAGGAACTACCATTGATTATCCTGCCTGGATGTACGCCGGTTTGATTTTAGGGGCGATGATGGGCCCGACAATTGTTTTCTCAATACCTGTGGGGTTGGGTATCATTGAAAAAGAAGATCGTCATTTTTTAGCGCTTGGCATTTTGGCCGGGATTGTGACCATTCCACTTGGATGTATCGCAGGTGGTATGGTGGCAATATATTCCAATATTCAAGCTGCCGACGGCACACCGATCATTTTTAGTTATGCCCTGATTTTTAAGAATTTGGTTCCTGTAGTATTGTTTTCCGCGTTAATCGCTCTGGGATTGTGGAGAATTCCAAACGCTATGATCAAAGGATTTCTTGTCTTTGGAAAATTGCTTGTAGCCTTGATTACACTTGGTTTAGCATCGATCGTTTGGGAAACGATGACAGGAATTCCGATTATACCTGGAATGCATCCAATCTTTCCAATTACCGGAGATGTCCCCGGGGTTGATTTGCGCGCTATGGAAGTGATCGGCTGGATCGCGGTAATGTTGCTTGGGGCCTATCCAATGGTTTTTCTGGTCTCGCGCTGGTTTGAAAAACCTCTTTTAAGCGCCGGGCAAAAACTTGGGATGAACAGCATGGCGGCCGCGGGAATGATTGCGACTTTGGCGAATAATATTCCCATGTTCAAAGTCATGAAAAATATGGATAACAGAGGCAAAGTTCTCAATGTTGCCTTTGCGGTAAGCGCCGCTTTTACTTTGGGGGACCATCTGGGCTTTACGGCGGCAAATAAACCGGACATGATTTTTTCTGTTATCGTAGGAAAGCTGGTCGGCGGTGTCACAGCAGTAATGTTTGCCATGCTGATTGCCCCGAAGAGAGATGCGGTAAATGAAAAAGTGATTTCTAAATAAAGTGAATCAGCTGGAGAAAATATAAATATAACTCTTTTCCTCCTCCACGAATAGCCCGTCTAAAAGAAGGCGGGCTATTTTTTTTAATACACGATAATCTATATAAAAAACAATTTTATTCTTACAATGGTTTTATTTTTTAGTTGAATTGAGAAATTTTTGTATCTACTTTAATCATAGTATAAGAATTGTAAGTTATAAATAATATAGTGATTTGTTTCACATGGTATATGAGAGGACAAATCTTTTTTAAAGCGAAATTATTCAACCTCGTCTGAAATCAACGTCGCGCCGCAATTGGAAATCATCACATCTGAACCGGAATCATCATTTTACTATTCAAACCTTGTATAAAAGAATGATTCAAAATATAAATATTGAAGCATCATCAACATTCAAACTATGAACATACGAAAAGGAGAATTCAATGGTCGGCATTGTAGGATATGGTGCCTATATTCCAAGGTATCGAATCAAGGTTGAAGCCATTGCGGCGCAATGGGGTACCGATGCGGCAAGTTTCCGTAAAGGCCTAATGGTGGATGAAAAATCCGTTCCGGCTCCTGATCAGGACACAATCACGATGTCTGTTGAGGCAACCCGAAGGGCACTTCAGCGGGCGGGAATTGATCCGGCGAAAATAGGGGCGGTTTATATCGGGTCCGAATCTCATCCTTATGCGGTTAAACCAAGCGGCACAACTCTGGCTGAAGCGATCAAAGCGGTTCCGGATGTTCATTGCGCGGACTTCGAGTTTGCCTGCAAGGCCGGTTCCGAAGCGATGTATGTGGCTATGCGTCTGGTGGCCGCGGGTGATATGGAATATGCTCTTGCCGTAGGTGGTGACACTTCACAGGGCGCGCCGGGAGACGCGCTGGAATATACCGCCTCCGCGGGCGCGGCTTCCTACATCATGGGGAAAAATAATTTAATTGCCGAATGTGAGACCACCTATTCGTTTATGACGGATACACCGGACTTCTGGCGCCGCGATCTCCAATTTTATCCGCAGCACGGCGGGAGATTTACAGGCGAGCCGGCTTACTTTAAACACAGCTATAATTGCGCCAAAAAGACAATGGATAAAGCAGGTGCGAAAGCATCCGATTTTGCATATGCTGTTTTTCACCAACCCAATGGAAAATTTCCGACAAGAGTAGCTAAAATGCTGGGATTCACTAAGGAGCAATACGCTCAGGGGTTGCTGTGTCCAAAAATCGGTAACACCTATTCCGGGGCGTCCCCTCTGGGACTGACGGCTGTTCTGGATATCGCGAAGCCGGGAGACAAAATATTAATGGTTTCATACGGTTCCGGGGCGGGGAGTGATGGATTTATCTGGAAAGTAACCGACCGGATTACAGAAGTACAGGATAAAGCGGTCAAAACATGGGACATGATTAACGGAGAGAAGGTATATCTGGATTACGGACTTTATTCAAAATACCGTCGTAAGATTATTAAAAACAACTAATAATCAAAATGGAATTTTAAAAGACAATTTCAGGAGAATAAAATGAGTCGAGATGTGGCAATTATTGGAATTGGATACAGCAAATGGGGAGAGCTTTGGGAGAAATCTATGCGTGATATCTTCGTTGAAGCCGCCCTTAATGCCATCGATGATGCGGGTGTGGACAAAATAGATTCAATGTATATCGGAAACATGAGCGGCGGACTCTTTAACGGACAGGAGCATATCGCGTCTCTGATGGCGGATTATCTTGGCGTGGCTCCTATTCCTTCAACAAGAGTTGAATCTGCCTGTAGTTCAGGTTCCTTGGCTGTTAAAATGGGGTATATGGATGTGGCGCTGGGATTAAGCGATGTGGTTCTTGTCGGCGGCGTTGAGAAAATGACGGATGTGGATACCGATGAAGCGACCTATGCCCTGGCAAGCGCGGCGGATCAGGATTTCGAAGTGTATCATGGAATTACGTTTCCCGGCCTCTACGCGATGATGGCAAGAATGCATATGGAAAAATATGGTACAACACGCGAACAATTGGCCCAGGTTGCAGTGAAAAATCACTTCCATGGATCAATGAATCCTATGGCTCAGTATCCGCAAAAAATTACCGTCGACGCGGTTATAAATTCGGTAATGGTTGCAGACCCGCTTAGAATTCTGGACTGTTCACCAATCACCGACGGGGCTGCGGCGCTTATTCTTTGTCCGGCGGATCTTGCCCGGAAAATAAGCAAGAAGCCGCCGGTTAAGATCATAGGATTAGGGCATGCCACGGATACCATTGCCCTGCACAGCAGGAAAGACCTGACAAAATTAAATGCAACGATCAAAGCGGCGGAAGCGGCATACAAAATGGCCGGTGTGAATCCGGGCAAAATCGATGTAGCAGAAGTTCATGATTGTTTTACCATCGCTGAAATATGTATCCTTGAATCTATAGGATTTGCTGAAACCGGCAAGGGGGGCGAAGCGACGGCATCCGGGATGACTACCCTGGGAGGCAAAATTCCGGTAAATACCAGCGGCGGGCTGAAATCCAAAGGGCATCCGGTCGGAGCTACGGGAGTCGCCCAGATCGGTGAAATTGTTAATCAACTGCGTGGAACAGCGGGTGACCGACAGGTGAAAGACGCGCGGATAGGATTGACACAGAACATGGGCGGAAGCGGAGGAAGCACATTAATTCATATTATGGAGGTGATGTAATGTCGGTACCAAAATATTGGCGTGAAATGCCTCATCGTTATCGTCTCGAAGCCGGAAAATGTAAAAAATGCGGCGCCGTCGCATTTCCGAACCGTTTAATTTGTCCGGAATGCAAAGGAAGGGATTTTGATCCGGTTGAATTGAGCCGTGATGGCAAACTGATTACCTATACGGTGATACATGTGTCACCAAGTAAATTCAATGATCAGGTTCCCTACGCTGTCGGAATCGTTGAGCTGAATGATAATGTCAGACTGCTTTGTCAGATAAGTGATTGTGATGTAAAAGCATTAAAAACCCAGATACCGGTTCGTATCGAATTCAGGCGGGTATCATCAGAGGGAGAAGCGGGAATCATCAATTACGGATATAAATGCGTTCCCGTCCGGGAAAATTAGCGAATGTGGATGCGGGTATGAATCTTGTCTATATCTTTTCTGCCTGCATCCTTTTAATCGCGATTAAAACAAATGATGTTCCTGAATGGATAAGAGGATAAACATATGTATCATCTGGAATTAACAGCAAAAGAAAAAGAAGTGCTCCTAAGAGTGCTCGAAAATCAACTGGCTGACCTAAAAGAAGAATATGTGGAATCCGAATGCAATTATTTCAGGGAGCAGCTCCGGGAAAAAAGCGATACTATCACACACTTACTTTATGAACTGAAGCAGTCGGGGGATGACTGGAATTAAGTGGGTTGATCTCCACTGGGATGGATAAAGAAATTAGCGAAATTTAAGTTTTGAATTATCAGGATGAGTAATTTACCGTTATCGCGGACAACCTTCGCATATATTGTAGGCATTGAGGTGATAAACAATAACGGCGGCATGCAAAGGATGAAATAGATTATCCATCCGGCGGATTCACATCCCGGATTAATTTTGTATCATGACACGCGGAAGAAGTATCTCTTCCATATTTTTCCGTTTGATAAATTTTTTTCCCGCGGATATCATCCTGAAATGCCCGCGTTCCGGCTTCGTGGATCGTTTTCCTTATTCAATTATCTTGAAATGTAACGCTCACACACTTTTTACCAATCAGGTTGAGCAGTTCATATCCTGATCTCAAACTCTTTGAGTGTCAAGTTCGGAATATATTTCGCTAAAAACGTGATGAATGTCGTTGATTCCGTATGGCGCACAGATATATATTCATTAGCTTGTTTGAGAATAAATTCGCAAAATAATTCACTAAAAATGACGGAGTTGAGAATGTGTGGTGTTGTTTCCCTGATCTATGAAAATGAAAATTCAAATCTGGGCCTTGAAGCCGCCTCGTTGCTAAAGAAACTGGAATACAGAGGATACGACTCAACCGGAGCCGCGTTTATCAGTGGCGATAAAGTCATTTTGAAAAAAAAGACCGGCGCTCCGTCAAAAGTAATAGATCAGTTAAAGATTGATCAGTGTACCGGTAAAAAATTTATCGGTCAGGTGCGATGGGCCACGTTCGGAGCAGTGAATGATGAAAATGCGCAGCCGCATAAAGTAGATTGTCTGGTGAGAATGGTTGGCGCCCACAACGGTAATATTTCGAACACTGACGCGTTAAAACAATTCCTTCAGGAAAACGGCCATACGGTTATTTCAGATAATGACGGAGAGATGCTGGTTCATATGGTGGAGCATAGTTTCCACAGAATATTAAATGGAAAAGACCCCGGCAGCCTGTCAGCAAAAGAAGCCGGAGAGATGATGATTAAAGCGGTGCGGGAGGCTGACTCCAGGATTAGCGGCTCATATGCCGCATGTGTGACGATGGATGCATTGGACGGAATCATCGCAATTAAGGCGGGTTCATCACTATACGCGGGCAGGGGCAATGATGAGAATGGCGAATTTATTGTGGTATCATCGGATTTGACATCCGTATTATCAAAAACCCGTTTTCTGATTCCGTTTTCAGAAGGTGAAGGAATACTTTACAACCACCATGATTATAAAGTTTTTTCGCTGAAGGAAGAGAAAGAATATGTACCGCCGCTGAAGAGATCCAGACTTAACATTTCCGATATCACTTTACGTCCGGAATATCAGTTTTTCATGGAGCAGGAAATATTTTCGACTCCCGCCAACTTTGATCTGCTGTTTTTGTATTATTTCTCAGATCCGAAGGACAAATTAATTTTTAATTTGTTTGAAAAAAATAAGGACGGATGGAAAAATTTATATTCACAATTATTATCGTTATATGATGTTTTTGATCCGGTTCGATTAATAAAAATGACGGAAGACCTTGTCCATTCTGACTTCTTTGGGGAAATAGAAAAAAATCTGGATGATTCCGACAAACCTGAATTTGTATCTCAGGACGCGCAACTTCTCAGAGAGATGGCTGAGCTGAATCCATCCATTATTTCAAAACTGGCTGTTCTTGACCGATTATCGGTTTGGAAGAAGAAACGCAGAATTATCCACTACAGGGATGTTTTGATAAAATATATGGATGAAAAGAATGCCGCCGGCGGGAAAATCTATCTGATTGGCGCCGGTACATCTCATAATGCCTCCCTGATAGGCGGTTACTTTTTTAATAATCTCGGGAATATTCCGGTTATACCGGTCAATCCGGGGGCATTTCGTTCGATGTATCTGAACAGTCTGAATAAAAATGATTTATTGATTGCAGTTTCTCAATCCGGTGAAACAAAGGATGTTGTGGATGTCATCAATGATGTAAAAATTCTCTACCCTGTTGATAAGATTACTACTATCGCGATCGTCAATAATGAAAATTCAACGATTCCTCAGGAGAAAGCGGATTTTTACCTGCCGATTCTGTGCGGGACGGAAATTGCGGTTGCCGCTACAAAATCATTTACCAGTCAATGCGCGTTATTTTATCTGCTTGCTTCAATGATTTTGCATAATGAAGAGACCGGGAAGAAAAAATTGGCGGATATTTCACTTGCCATCGATGAAACCTTAAAGAATTATGACCAGGTGATTACCGACCTTTCCGGAAAATTCTTTTTAAAGCCATCCCTTCATATTTTGGGCACTTCTCTCATAGGACTTGCCAAGGAAGGCGCGCTTAAAATAAGAGAGGTTGTCTTAAACCATTCGGAAGGTTTTGATACCGCGGAATTTAAACACGGTCCAAATACCATATTGGGACGTAACACCATCTACTCTCTAAATGAGATGGAAAATGTCCTGGAAAATTTTAGTGATTTTATCCTGAAGATGATCCAAAACGAGGACAGAGGAAATCTGTCCGCCGCTGTCTCGCTCCTTGAACTTATAAAAGAATATAAGTTTAAAGAATTCAAACAGGAGTGGTTGAACCTGATCGGGGAAAATCAGCCGGGAGCGCATCTTTATGATAAATACAAATCAACAGTGAATATAGAAAAGACCTTTACCAATTATCCTTTAATTTTTATATGTTCTCCGGAGGAAAGAGACCGGCGGATCACCATAGCCCAGATTCATACTCATAAAATCCGCGGAGCCGATGTGGTTCTGATTGCTGAAGATGATCCTGAACTGGAAAGGGCCGCCAACGGCCGGCCTCAGGGCAACGAAACTTATTATTATAACTTTATCCGGCTTCCGAAATCATCCGACAGGAATATCTTTGTTTTTAAGGCAACCGTATTACTTCAATTGCTGGCCTTAAAGATGTCCGTACGCAAAATGAAATATTTAAATCAGTTAAAAGTTGAAACACACGGTGTGCATCCGGATGTGCCAAAAAATGTATCAAAATCCATAACAGTGGATTGACCGGGATCTCTTAACTATTAGATAGAAATGATCAGGTGCGTGATTTTAAGTATCCGGAAGACAACATCGAAGCATGGTAACGCTCTAAGGCGTCTGATATTTGATTCAGCATTAGTCAGCATGCAAAAAAAGACATTGAATTAATCACTCCAAAAGAAACCTTCAGCGTTTCCTTTAAGAAAAATTTATTGCATTTGTTCCCATAATTTTTAGATTATAAATGAGAATTTTTCCGGTTTGCTCCACAGGTCTTGTGGCGCATACAGCAACATTCTTTTCAATTATTTATCAGGGGGAATTATGTCTGAAGATTTAACTCCAAAATCATCTTCCCGTCGTAAATTTCTCAAAAGTTTCAGCACCGGTCTGATCGGTACATCAGTACTGGTGCCCATGCTGCCAGCCGCGGCACATTCAAAAACAAAGACAAAAGAAGGTGATCCGAAAGATGAAGGAAAAATACTGCTCTCCTTAACGGTAAACGGAAAACCGGTGACCGCGTATGTTAATCCGGAAACTACGCTGGCTGAATTTTTACGAGACCAGCTTAACCTCACCGGGACCAAGATCGTTTGCAATCATGGTGAATGCGGAAGTTGTACGGTGATCCTTGACGGTAATGCGGTATATTCCTGTCATATGCTGGCGCTAGACGCCCGGGAAAGCACGGTACTAACTATCGAAGGTTTGATGAATGGTGAAAAACTACATCCGCTGCAGGAATCTTTTGTTGATAAAGACGGGATGCAATGCGGGTTTTGCACACCCGGACAAATTATGGCGGCGTACGCCTTATTACTAAAAGTACCACATCCGACACGCGAGCAGGTCATGGAAAGGATGTCCGGTAATCTATGCCGTTGCGCCGCTTACCCCAAAATCATTGATTCCGTCCTGGACGCGGCAAATAAATAAATCATCTCTCCGTTGCGTTTTTAAAATAACAAAAGTGATTTGTTTAAAAGCGCGATCCTTTGCGTGATTAACTTCCATATGACGGGAGGCAAAAATGTCATCGCGAAAAATGTTAAAATCAAAATATTTTTTTGAAGAAGATTTTGTCGAATCGGTAGCCGAAGTACCGGCAGAGAAAATAGAATCCTGGAGCCCCGGGGAAAAATTAAAAGTTATCGGAAAACCCTTTTCCAGGATTGACGGATATGATAAGGTAAGCGGAGCGGCAGGTTTCACTTTTGATGTCAGTTTACCGGGAATGGTCCATGCGAAAATCCTGAGATCACCCTATCCTCACGCGCGGATTAAATCTATTGACAGCTCGAAAGCGGAAAATCTTCAAGGAGTTTTGGCTGTCATTTCGTATAAAAACACTGACCCGATAAAGTGGTATGCCGATAGTTTTTTGTTTGATTCTCATGTCAGATATGAGGGTGAAGAAGTTGCCTGTGTTGCCGCTGAGTCTGAAGCGATCGCCGGGATGGCGCTGCGGTTGATTAAAGTTGAGTATGAAGAATTACCTTTTGTGACGCGGGCGGATGAGGCCATGAAAACAAACGCGCCCAAATTATACCCTGAAGGGAATCTTTTGAACGGGAAACCGTCCATATATGAACGGGGAAATGTGACGGACGGATTTAATGAAGCGGATATTATCGCTGAGGATACTTTTGAGACTCAGGTGGTTGTCCACAATCCTACAGAGGCGCATTGCAGTGTTGTTAACTGGGATGACGATAAACTTACCGTATGGGATTCAACCCAGGGTGTCTTTTCCGTAAGGGACGCAATTGCGGACAGCCTGGGTATCCCCGAGAGTAGTGTACGGGTCATAAAAAAATATATGGGTGGAGGTTTCGGGAGTAAACTTGCTGCCGGTAAATACTCGGCAATGGCTGCTCTACTGGCTAAAAAAACCGGCAGGCCGGTTAAAATTATACTTGATCGAAAAGAGATGAATCTCGCCGTGGGCAACCGACCCGATTCTGTCCAGAAACTCAGAATCGGAGTTAAAAGGAACGGAGAAATTACCGCCCTTGATCACTACTCATATGGCGCCTCGGGCGCTCATCCAAGCGGCGCGGGCTGCAGCTGGCCTCTGCGGACAATATATAAATGTCCCAATGTCAGAACCGAGGAATATTCCGTATTTATCAATGCCGGTCCGGGAAGGCCGTTCCGCGCGCCCGGACATGTTCAGGGGATTTTTGGACTTGATTCGCTTATGGATGAAGCCGCGGAAAAAATTCAGATGGATCCTTTGGATTTTCGATTGAAAAACTATGCTGATGTGGATCAGGTAGCCAATTTACCTTATACCAGCAAAAGGTTAAGGGAATGTTACTTGATGGGCGCGGAGGCTATCGGATGGAGCCGGAGAAAGAAGGCCGGTTCGGATAGCGGGATGGTCAAAAAGGGTATCGGGATGGCTTCGCAGATATGGTGGGGTGGCGGAGGTCCTCCTGCTTACGCGACGCTGAAACTGAACCGGGACGGAAGCGCTGAAGTTCTGGCGGGTACCCAGGATCTGGGAACCGGCACCTATACTTTTATCGCGCAGGTAATTGCAGAAGTCCTTGAAATTCCGATGGATCATATTCGCGTGACGCTTGGCGACACAGCAACCGCGCCCTACGGTCCGTCGAGCGGCGGGAGCACCACGGCGCCATCCGTCTCACCGGCGGTGCGGGATGCCGCGGAACAAATGAAAATGAAGCTGATGGAAGCCGCGGGAGCGGTATGGGCGGTCCCTGTTTCAAATCTTGTCTATGAAAAAGGAGCAATTTACAGAAAAAACCATCCGGATGAGAGATTGGCTATTCCCGATATATTCAGAAATTTGCGTGAAAGGGTTCTGATCACAACAGGCGCGCGTGAAGCCAATCCCGATGGATATGCTATTAATTCATTTGGAGCCCAGTTCGCAGAGGTCGAGGTTGATACTGAAACAGGAAAAATAAGAGTAAAAAAGATTGTGGCTGCTCATGATATTGGCCGGGTGCTGAACCGGAAATTGCTCGAAAATCAATTTCACGGTGGCATGATGCAGGGATTGAGTTATGCGCTGATGGAAGAACGGGTGATCGACCGGAACACCGGGAAAGTTCTGACAAATAATCTGCATGATTACAAAATCCCGACGGTGACCGATACCCCTGAAATGGAAATAATTATTGTGAGTGACGGTGATCCTATGATCAGTAATACAGGGGTGAAAGGCATTGGTGAACCGGCAATCATTCCGACCGCCGGGGCCATTGCCAACGCGGTTTACAATGCTATCGGTGTTCGTCTAAAATCACTGCCGATGACACCGGAAAAAGTACTGATGGCTCTGAACAGCTAAGAAGAAGATTGTTTTGATTATGTTGATAATTAGTAAAATGTGGCCTCATAAAAAGAGGAGAAAATAAATGAATAATTTTCAATATTCAGAACCCTCCAGTTTAGATGAAGCAAGCCGGCAGTTGAGCGATGACTGGAAAAAATCGCTGCCTTACGCGGGGGGCACAGATCTGCTGGGCCTTGTTAAAAATCATATTGAGAGCCCTGCAATGCTGGTAAATTTAAAAAGATTATCAGGGCTTGGTGATATGAACTTCAAAAAAGGAAAAGGTCTTTCCATCGGCGCGCTCGTAAAAATATCGGATATCGCGGGAAATCAGCTGATAAAAGACAAATATCATGTTTTGGCGGAAGCTGCCATGGAAGTCGCTTCACCACAATTGAGGAATATGGGCACATTAGGCGGCAATCTTTGCCAGCGGCCAAGATGCTGGTATTTCAGGGGGGATTTTAACTGCCTCCGTAAAGGCGGTGAAATCTGCTTCGCGGCAGGGGGTGAGAATAAATATCACTGCATTACAGACGGCGGTCCATGTTATATCGTACATCCTTCGGATATGGCTGTGGCACTGTTGGCTCTTGACGCGAAAATAAACATATATGCTGCCGGAAAAATTAAATCCGTTCCGGTGTCAGAGTTCTTCGTCTTGCCTAAGGATGATATTTTACGTGAAAATGTCTTAAAACCCGGTGAGATTGTTACCGGAGTGGATATTCCCGAATTGGAGGACGGGGGCAGAAGCGGATACATAAAATTTAAAGAACGCGGCGCATGGGATTTCGCGATTGTAAGCGTGGCGGCAGTTCTGAAAAAAAGCGGAACTAAAATTGTAAATGGGAAACTGGCATTCGGCGGTGTCGCTCCGATTCCCTGGGAAGAAAAAACTCTGAACGCTGAATTGAAGGGGGAACTAACAGCCAAAAAAATCCAGGTGATTATTCGGGATATCATGAAAAACGCCGAACCGCTGGAACAGAATGCGTACAAGATCACTCTGACGCGAAACTTAACAAAAAGGCTGCTGAATAGACTGATATAAGCAGTGAAGGAAGAGAAAAAAAGAAAAAAGATAAAAGAAAAAAGATAAAAGATAAAAGATGAAGAATAAAAGTTAAGATAACAGGCAGGGGCGTGTTTTTATTGGCGCGTCATCCTGATTGAAGAGTGATTGAAATCGCCGCTATTTTAGTAATATCTTAGTTGGTTAGGATATAAAAATAAAATTTATAAATGGGTACGATGTAGAAGTGGAAATGGAATTGACCGAAGGGATAAGATTAATATTTTTATATAATTACAAGTAAAAATTATATCTCATTTTAATGAAATTTTTTTGGAAAAAAGGCAGAATAACCAGGTAACAAGATCTGTTCCGAATAAATGATTTTTTCATTTTAATTATTTTCTTTGCAAATTGTGCTTTTTAAGCCGAAAAAATTCATGAAATTTTTTTCGAATTTCGTACTACATATTTCGTATTTTATATCAGGACTTTTAACTATAGATAGTGAAGAACAGGAGCAAGCATGGAAGAATGGAAATGGGAAATTAAAAATGAGTCGTATCTCAAACGGAGCATCGACCGGTGCCGCAGGCAAAATATTATTCTACCCACGTTTAAGCAGCTAAAGCATCCCGAAACGATACCTCAACAAGTTTTGGATAAACTTAAAAAAATCGATTTTCAGGATTTTCATCCGCTAAACCTGTTCAGAATTAACTGGAGAAACGATGCTGTCACATCCGGAATCGGCGGGATAAATTATCTGGAAATTCCAAAAGAAATTACAGGTGTGAATGCTCGAATCATTGGTCTGGTGGGTAAATATTTTCCAACGGGCGCGCATAAAGTCGGGGCTACATACGGCTGTCTGGCGCCTTATCTGGTTAGCGGCAGATTCGATCCTGATTATCATAAAGCAGTTTGGCCGTCAACGGGTAATTACTGTCGGGGCGGCGCGTTCAATTCCAGGTTGCTGGGTGTCCATTCGGTCGCTATCCTTCCGGAAGAAATGAGCAGCGAACGATTTGAATGGCTGAAAGAAACCGGAGCTGAAGTTTATGCCACACCCGGTTGTGAGAGCAATGTGAAAGAGATCTATGATAAATGTCATGAACTTGAAGCAAAGAGTGATGAGTATCTGATATTTAATCAATTTGATCAGTTTGGGAATGCGGTCTGGCATCACGAAATCACGGGATTCACAATACAGTCACTATTCGATCAGGTTAAACTGCCGGGGCAGCGTGTTTCCGGTTATGTAAGCGCGACAGGATCAGCGGGCACCATCGCCGCCGGTGACTATCTGCGTACACAACATCCGCAAATAAAAGTTTTAGGCTCAGAAGCGCTGCAATGTCCGACGCTCCTTATGAATGGATTTGGCGGTCATAGAATTGAAGGAATCGGTGATAAGCATGTTCCCTGGATACACAATGTCAAAAATATGGATATGGTCTGCGCGATTGATGATGATCACCCGATGCGTTTACTTCGATTGTTTAATGAACCCGAAGGTCATGAATGGCTGTCTGAAATGGGTGTTCCGGTGAATGTGATAAAAAAATTACCACAGATGGGGATTTCATCCATAAGCAATTTAATCAGCGCGATAAAAATGGCAAAGTATTATGAATTTAATGAGAATGACGTTATTTTTACCATTTTTACCGACTCGGTTGAAATGTACTATTCAAGGCTGCGTGAAATGTCAGAACAATGGGGCGTGTACACTAACCGGCAGGCTGAACTTGACTGGACTGCTTCGATTAAAAATCAGGGAATCGATTATCTCAAAGAATTGAGTTATTATGATAAAAAATCAATCCATAATCTCAAATATTTTACATGGGTCGAGCAGCAGGGTAAGGAAGTCGAAGAACTCAATGCGCAATGGTATGACGAGGAATACTGGCAGAAACGTTTTTCAATTGTCCCCGAGTGGGATCAAATGATTGAAGATTTTAACAGACAGGTTGGCGTATAGCTGACATAAAAAAATGATTAAATCCGGTTTTAGGGAGCGTGACTCAATTGAGCGATAGTTCCAAAATAATACGAAATATTCTGATCGCGGGAGAAGATGACAACAGTCTTGAACTGGTTGAAATCCATTTTAGTGATAAAATACGGCGTATTAATAGATTATTACCCGGGAGTATCGGTTGGGAGGAGATCTCTTCCCGGAACCGCTGGCTGGAGTGGCAGAAAAAATATCAAAGCGCGCCCCGATCAGCCCCTAATTCAGATATCATAGACGGTAATTTCCATCTCCTGATACCGGGCGCGATCGACTCGCATGTGCATTTTAACACACCGGGATTTGAGGACCGGGAAGATTTTGAACATGGTTCTGCGGCCGCGGCGTCAGGAGGTGTAACAACGGTTATCGATATGCCCTGTACTTCCATTCCGCCGGTCACATCTCTTAAAAACATGGAATCAAAATTGAACGCTCTTAACGGACGCAGTCTGGTTGATTTTGCCTTTTGGGGTGGCGTTTCGGGAAATGATCTTGACGGCGGAGTTAATGTGAAAAAGCAAATCATCGAACTGGCTTCCGCCGGTGTTGTCGGATTTAAAACATATCTAATATCAGGGATGGATTCTTTCCGGGATTTGACTATGGAGCAGATGGCGCGGGTGGCCGAATGGATTAAGCCGACCATGCTGCCGCTTGCCGTACACGCGGAGGCCAAAGAATTGGTGCTTGAACAGCAGGAACATTTCCGGAAAATCGGTAAGAAAGATTGGTGCGCGTATTACTGTTCAAGAGATGAACGCGCTGAAGCGCTGGCGGTTGCCCGCATGATACAGATTGCCAGAAAAACCGGATGTCAGGTTCATATCGTGCATCTTAGTTCTGAATTTGGTGTGGAAATGATTCAGAACGCAAGAAAAGAATCTGTACCGGTCACCGCTGAGACTTGCCCGCATTATCTGTATTTTACACGGGATGATTTTGATAATCCCGAAATTTCATCGTATTTAAAAACGGCGCCACCCGTAAAAACTGAATTTGACCGGTCAGCTCTATGGCGGGGTCTGGAGGATGGAACTTTAGCTTTTGTTACCACTGATCACGCGGGATGTGATCCGGAAAAAGAAAAATCATCTGATAATTTTTGGGAAGTTTACGGAGGTATTCCGGGTGTTGAACACCGTGTTCCTTTTTTATTCAGCGAGGGATTTAAAAAGGGAAGAATCAACCTGAAAAAGACGATTGATTTACTCTCAACAAATCCGGCAAAATATTTTCGCCTCGACGGAAAAAAGGGAAGTTTAAATATTGGAAAAGACGCGGATTTCGCGTTGATAAATTTGTGGGATCAGCAGCAAATTAGCGCGGGTGCAATGCATTGCAAAGGGAAATACACTCCTTTCGAAGGCGTTGTACTAGAGACGGTCGTTGAAAAAACATTTTTACGGGGAATGCTGATTTCCACGCGCGGCGGTGATATTTTAACAAAGCCGGGATATGGAAGTTTTATCCGGGCGGAAAATTAATAATTCAATACAGTTGACTAAATAATTTCGGGATTCGAACAATACTCACACGGGGTTGATAATGCAAATTCAGAATGTATGGGTGTCACAAATACAGGATAAAAAGATTTCACCGGTTTTTGGGGATCTGTTGATCAAAAACGGAAAAATTGAATCACTCATTCCAAAAGATTTTAGATCATATCTGAAGAATACGGATAAAGCCGGTTCCGGCAAAAATACACTTGATGCCGGAGGGCGTGTTCTCACGATACCAAATGTGAATTTTCATGAACATTTTTACAGCCGTCTGGCCAAAGGACTGTCCATTAACGGCCCAACGGATAATTTTACTGAAATTCTCAAAAACTTATGGTGGAAATTAGACCTGGCGCTGGATGAGCAGATGGTTAAAGCGAGTGTCCTGATGGGGGCGATGGAATCTATTTACAATGGCGTCACCTATACTTTCGATCATCATGCTTCACCAAACTTTACCAAAGGGAGCCTCGATGTAATTGCCGAAACTGTCAGATCAATGGGCATGAGAAGTGTATTGTGTTTTGAAACATCTGACAGAAACGGGCCTGAGCTGACAGGACAGGCTTTTTCAGAGCACCGGCGGTTTTATGAATCCGGATTGGATGATGATATAAAAATGATGCTCGGCCTACATGCGTCATTCACGCTTTCGGACAATACACTGAAAGATGCTGCCGCATTGGTCAATGATCTGGGATTGGGTATTCATATTCATCTTTGTGAAGATGAGTCCGACAGGACGGAGAGTCTGAAGAGATTTAATAATCTGCCGGCGAGAAGGCTCGCGAAATTTAAATTGATGACACCCAGGGGCATACTATCTCACGGTATTCATCTCATCAAGGAAGATTACCTGATCATCTCCGGTGAAGGAAGCGCGATCGCGTATAATCCTGATTCAAACATGAATAACGGAGTTGGGGTACCCGACTTTCTAAATGTACCAAATGAAATACCGATTTTAAGCGGGACAGATGGTATGCATGCCAATCCGGCCCGATCGCTAAAACAATTATTCCTGTTTGCCAGGCATCAAAAGAATTCATTCGAGGAATCATTCAACTGGTTTCAAAAAATATTTTTTGATCAGTACAAATTTGTCAGACAATATTTCCCTGATTTTACATCCTTACACCCGGGTGAACGCGCGGATTTTGTTATCTGGGATTATGTGCCACCGGCAGAAATTTCAGATCAGAATTTCTGGGGGCACTATATCTATGGCATTCTTGAACGACCGGTACATTCCGTAATTCAGAATGGTCAGCTGCTGTTGAAAAACGGCCGGATGATGATTGATAATGAAGACGCGATAAACCGTGAAATTCACCAACAGGGAATTCGGCTGGCGAAAAGTTTCAAAAATATGTGAAAATTGTAAGGGTTTGCTGTCGCTTCGACCCATTTTCATTTGAGCTTTTAGTGAATTTTCATTATTATACCCTCATACATCGGGAACTGTTACTAAATTATCGATCGGATTCAAACGCATGAAAAAAGATTTTTCAATCGTCGGGCAACCGGTGATTCGCCAGGACGGCCTTGAAAAAGTTACCGGTAAAGCAAAATTTGCCGATGATTACCGTTTTGCAGGCACTCTCACCGGTGTAATGGTTCGATTGCCCGTGACTCACGCTAAAATAAAGTCGGTGGACTACTCAGCGATAAAGGATGATCCGGCGTTATTCGCGATCTGTGATGCTGATGATGTGCCGGGTACCAATAAAGTAGGACCCATCCGTAAGGATCAACCCATATTTTGCAATGAAAAAATTGTAACTCCGGGTGATGTCATCGCCATGCTGGTTGGTGAATCGGAAGATGAACTGCTCAAATTAAGGGAAAAAATCAATATCGATTATGAGATTTTACCCGTTGTCGATGATGCCCGGGAAGCTCTCAAGCCCGGCGCGCGACTGATTCATCCTGAGTATGAGAGCAATCTGATTGTGCACTATCCTCTGCGCCGGGGAAATATCGATAAAGGATTCGCGGAGTGCGACAATATCATTGAAGAATCCTATTCGACGCAGCTTATCGAACACGCCTATATTGAACCCGAAGCGGTAACCGCTATTTTAAAAGAAGGCAACAAGGGCATACATATCATCGGCAGCATTCAAAATCCGTTTTCCACCAGAAAGGTTGTGGCGCAAGTTCTCGGCTGGCCGCTAGCCAGGGTGAGAATTGAACAGGCTGAGCTCGGTGGTTCATTCGGCGGCAAAGATGATATCATGAATATCCTGGCGGCGCGCGCCGCGGTGGCTTCGTTAAAGACCGGACGTCCGGTGAAGATACATTACTCACGTGAAGATTCGATTTTAGAATCCTACAAACGGCATCCATATTTCCTGAATTACAAAATCGGATATAACAACGATGGCAAAATAAAGGCAATGAAGATAGACCTGCTCGCCGACGGTGGCGCGTACTCATCGATGAGTCCTTTTGTGACCTGGAGAAGCGTGGTTCAGGCAACCGGTCCTTATGAAGTAGAAAATGTGTGGACCGATGTAAAAGCCGTATATACTAACAATCCCTACACCGGCGCCATGAGAGGGTTTGGGTCACCACAGCCGATCTTTGCCCAGGAATCGCTTATGGATGAAATTGCTATACGGCTCGGGATATCTCCTGAAGAAATTCGCAGGATAAACGGGTACCGGCAGAATTCGGTTACGGCAAGCGGACAAACGCTTGAGAATCATGATGTGAATTTGCTTAAAGTCATGGACACGGCGATCGGAAAAACGAACTTTAGCGAAAAATGGCTGCAATATAAGAAAAAATCGGATGCCGCTCCTTTAAAAAGCAGGGGAAATTCACTTCTTTTAGCCAAAGATGAATTTGTGGAACCGGAAGAGGTCTGGCGTCAGGGTATCGGGCTTTCGGTCAGTTTTCGCGGCTGTTCACTCGGAGCGGAAGGAGTTGACGCGGCCGCGGCATATTTATCCGTTCAGACTGACGGCTCTGTTTATTTGTTGAGCGGGCTTGCCGAAAACGGACAGGGAATGAGAACGACATACGCGATCATTGCCGCGGAGATTTTTGGCATCGCTGTGGATGATATTTATTATTTGGAACTGGATACGGGCAATGTGCCGGACAGCGGGCCTACCGTGGCTTCACGCGCGACATTGATGGGAGGCGGAGCAGTCAGGGAGGCGGCTGAAACGGTAAGAAAAAGACTTGAGGAGAGTCTGAAGAATGAATGGGGATTGCCGGAATCAGCGGAATTAGTTTTCGAAAATCACAGGATATTTGAGAAATCAAATCCTGATAAAAATATTTCCTTTGCCGGGTTATGCAACACGGCGTATGGAAAAGGAGTTAATCTTGCCACCGTGGGTTGGTATTCCGGACCGGACGTTCATTGGGACGAAGAAACCGGACAGGGATCAGCTTATTTTACCTATGTGTATGGCTGCCAGGTAGCTGAAGTGCGTGTTAATACGGTTACAGGTGAAGTTTATATTGACCGGATAGTGGCTGTACACGATCCGGGACGTGTTATTAATCTGCTTGGCGCGCTGGGGCAGGTTTACGGCGGGGTGACTCAGGGCGCCGGTTATGGACTTTGGGAAGAAATAAGCACCCATGAAGGCTCCATTCGTGAGTTAAACTATGATCAGTATCTGATTCCCACGAGCAAGGATATCGGTGAAATTGTGCCTATATTCGTTGAAGGAGAAGATCAGTACGGAGCCTGGGGAGCGAAATCACTCGGTGAACCGACTCTGGAGTTGACATCCGCGGCAATAGCGAACGCCATCCGGAACGCGACCGGAATCCGGTTTTATAACTTACCGCTAAATCTGGAGGAACTAATTCTGAAACGGAAACTACGCCCGGAAGATCTGAAAAGGGGAAGCGCCGAATGAGACAGAAATTTGATTTCAGAAGACCACAATCTCTCCCGGAGGCGTTAACCATAATGGCCGAATATGGCAGCCGCGCCCGCATACTGGCCGGCGGCACGGATATTCTGCCAGGGTTTCATCAGGGCTCACGGCGATTTGAAAATATCGATTTGCTGGTAGATCTCAATGCCGTTCCCGAGATGAAAAAAATCAGTGAGGAAGCAGGACAAATCGCCATCGGTGGAGGTGTGACGTTTTCACAAATTATAAATAACGAATGGATAAATAAGAAGTACCCTTTATTGGTAAGAGCGGCATCCGGTATCGGTAGTCTCCAGATAAGGAATAAGGCTACAATAACGGGAAATTTTGTAAATAACGCCCCGTGCGCGGACAGTGTTCCTCCCTTATTAGTGTACGACGCGCGGCTGCTGATTCAGTCAAAAGTCGATCAGCGTGAGCTTTCACTGGAGGAATTTCTGATCAAACCTTATGGAACACAGCTCAAAGAAGATGAGATTGTTACAAAAATAGTTTTACCCGCGCCTGATGATGATTGGCGCGGAGATTTTTATAAGCTTGGCAGACGCAGGGCGGTGTCAATCAGCCGGATTACACTTGCTTTGCTTCTAAAAACCGACGGAAATATGATTCAGGAAATGCGAATGGCCAGCGGCGCCATCACGCCAATCGGTAAAAGATTTAAAAACATTGAAAAACTGGCGACAGGACAAAAAGTCGGGTCAGATTTTTTCAAAGAACTTTCAATGAGACTAGGCGAAGAGATAATGGACGTTACGGGTTTGCGCTGGTCCAGCGCTTATAAAGTCCCCGTGGTTCAACAGTTGTTTTATCAGCTGTTAAAACAGGTCAGTCAGCCATCCGGGGAGAAAATCTGATGTTATTAAATGTAAGTTTCAAACTGAACAATAAACCGGTAAAAATAAATACACCGGCCAACAGACGGCTCCTGGATGTGTTGCGGGAAGATTTCGGACTGATCGGGACTAAGGAAGGGTGCAGTGTTGGAGAATGCGGAGCCTGCACAGTAATAATGGATGGGAACGCGGTAAATTCATGCCTGATATTGATTGGGCAGGCAGAAGGTTCAGAAATCCTGACCGTGGAAGGATTGGAGCAAGACGGTCATTTGCATCCGCTCCAGGAACGCTTTCTGGAAAAAGGAGCGGTTCAGTGCGGATTTTGCACACCCGGTATGCTGATGTCAGCCTATGCGCTGATTGAACAGAATCCACGTCCGTCTCAGGATGATATCAAAGAGGCAATCGAAGGGAATTTATGTCGTTGTACAGGATATAAACAAATCATCGAGGCCATTGATCCGGCCCCGGATGATTTGAAATAGTATTATCTGATCACAAGTTACTCTATCGATATTGAGATGATCTTTAGTTCTGGGGTTGTATAAGATAGTCAAAATTTTCAATCAAATTCTCTAAGACCAACATAAAATTACTGAATTCTAATGATTCCGGCGCCTGCGGATTCTGGACAAATCCATCTTTCAGGTTATAAAAAAGCGATTCCACTTTTGATTCGAACCGGATTTTACATTCATATCCGGAATTATTGCCATTAGTGACTGTTTTAAGAAAGAATCCCGCGTTTTTGCTCTGATTAAACTCAATCTCATCCCAGAATAAAGTCATTTTATCTTTGTACGGGGCTCCGTTATAGGGGCAGAAAGTCTCGCAATTGCCGCATTCATTACAGAGCGCGTCCATATGAACAATCTGGTAATTATCCTTAAAGGATCCGTTGACAGGTATGGCCAGATTTGCTCTGTTCGGGCACACTTCCACACATTTATTACAAATCACATTACATCCCAGGCAGCGTGAAGCTTCAGCGGTCATATCGTTCATCATAACCGGTAACAAGTTTCCTTTGGCGGAAATAATATGATCAGTCCGCTCCGGATGATCATATTTGCCGCTAAAATCAGGATTCGGATCAAAACCGGTTTTTTCCCGTTTCATGATCTCTTCCGCGACTTTTTTACCGTCTGCTATGGACTCCACAACCGTTGAAGGTCCTCTGAAGGCATCGCCTCCAATAAATACATTTTTGATGGATGTCTCGTTTGTCTCAGGGTCAACTATCAAGTCTTTATTTGCGGTAAAACCGATATTATTCTCTTTTAAAATATCCTCATCGACGAGTTCACCGATAGCCGATATGACAGAACTTATTTCCATCTCCTCAAACGCGTTCTCCATGGGAGTTACCTTTCTGCGGCCGTCGTTTCCGGTCTCTCCAAGCATCATTTTCTGACATTTTAGAATGCTACCGTCAAACTCGACAGGAAGCAGCAATTCCCTGAAAATCACTCCGTCCGCCATGGCGCCGTCAAATTCTTCCTTGTCGGCCGGCATGAATTCTCGGGTGCGTCTGTAAATGATATACACTTTTTCAACGCCGTCGGATCTTAAGGCAGCCCTCGCGCCATCCATCGCTGAATTTCCACCCCCCACAACCGCGACGGTTTTTCCTAAATCCGTTCGGTTTTTCAGATTATAATTTTTTAAAAACCGCACGGCATCAAATACCTTGTCAGAGTTTCCATCGAGCCGGATCGGATTGGATTTCATCGCGCCGATGGCAATGTGAATATATTTGAATCCTTCCGCTTTAAATTTGTCGATGGAAAAATCCTGGCCGGTGTTGAACACAAACTTTACACCGTGTTTTTTTATAAAATCGATATCATTGTCGATCGCATCCTGCGGCAGACGGAAATCAGGAATCACATGCTGGACCGTTCCTCCGGCCCGTTCACTTTTCTCAAAAATGGTTACGTCAAATCCGGCTTTTGCCAGAAAATAAGCAGCGGAAAGCCCGGACGGCCCCGCGCCGATAACGGCGACCGCGACACCATTTTTTATCTGCCCGGTTTTTATATTGAATTGAGCCAGATAGGCCTCATACCCGTTTTCAGCGGCGTATTTTTTTAACTCGCGGATTTGAAGAGGGGAATCATAGTCCCAGCGCGTGCAGTGATTCATGCATTGATGATCACAGATATATCCCGTGATATGAGGAAGCGGATTTCTGGCGACAATGACATCAAAAGCATCCGCATAACGCCCTTCTTCAATTAACCGAATGTATTCGGACACATCCTGGTGGATAGGGCAGGCGGACTGACAGGGTGAAATATAACAGTCAACCATGGGTAGCCGGTCAGGCAATTTGATTGTGTCGATTTCCCTTCTTCCTTTATGATAAGATGGATCATTCAAAGAAGATTCCGCCAGAATTTTCAGTTTCGCCGCGTCAATCCGATCGTTTTGCAGAGAAGTATAGCCTGATAACTCGGCGGTCGCGGAAATTTGATTAAGCCGTTCATATCCGCCCGGTTTTAGCAAATCGGTGACCAGAGTGACGGGAAAGATTCCGGTGGAAATGAGCGAATCAATGTTTTCATTTGTCGCGCCGCCGGAATACGAGATATTTATATTTCCGTCAAAGGTCTCAGAAAGCCGGCGGGCCAGATTAATCGTTAGAGGAAAGAGAGATCTTCCGGACATATACATCTGATCTCCGGTGAGCCTTTGTTTTTTGTTATTGACTCCAAGCGTGTTGGAAAGTTTAACGCCGAATTGTTTTCCATGTTGTCCGGCAATATCGGTTAATCTCTCAATCATGGGAACAGCGTCTTCCATTTGCAGGTCATGCGCGAAGGAATCCGGATCAAGATCGATATATTGATAGCCCTGACCGAGAAGAATCTCTTTGACGTTATCATACCCCAGCAGGGTGGGATTTAATTTGACATAGGTGTGCAGTCCCTTTTCCCTGATGAGATATTCGCTAATGGATTCTATCTCATCCGGCGGGCAGCCGTGCATTGTTGAGAGTGTAACGGATCCAGATATCCTGGGTGAAATGGCATCGATTTTTTCGACAAAACCGGCTGGCGATGCCTTATATTTGCCCTTGTTTTTAGCATATATGCCGGTAATCCGGTCAGACTGTAATTCTTCTTTCAGAATGTTTTTATATTCGTCAAATAAGCGATTCCCTGACGCGTCTTTTAATTCATCTATAAACCGGTCCATCCGGGCGGTTTTAATCCCCGCCAGATCATACCCCACGCTCATGTTGAAGATAAAACTCCGTTCGCTGAAGGGAGAAAACCCGAAGAGATCATTGAGCATGTGCAGCAGAAACCATGATTTCAGATATTCATCATAAGACTGATCCAAAGTCAGCTCCTGGGACCATTCGATATTGTATCCTTCATCTTCAGCGTCAATACAGGGTTTGTCAATTTCCAGGCGATCCAGTTTTTGAACGGTTTTCAGCTCAAAAAATCGTCCTCCGGTCAGATAAGCAGAGATGATATTTTGTGATAACTGTGTATGAGGACCGGCCGCGGGTCCAATCGGAGTTTCCAAAAATTCGTCAAATATTTGAAGACGATGCTCGTTGTTTTTAAAAAAGAATTTTGAAGCGGGGATTCCAAAGATCGTATTCACTCCGTTGAATTCTTCAAATATCCAGCGAATAAGCTGCCGGAATTCTATTGGTCGCATCCTGTCTGACATTACTTCCCTCCGCTTGAAGATTAACCGATTAGTATTAGTTGCGTCATCTATTTCTATAATAATTTACAAATTACATGACCATACATCAAAAAATGATCATTTATCGTCCAAAGCGGTACCGTTGTGATATGATAATTTCATTTTCGACGATTGCGGCTTTTGGGATTGGCTGAAATTCGATATCTGCTCCGCAAACTCATCGAGCATATCCGTGAGTTCAATTAATTCGTCAATATCCTGTCCTTTTGTATTTGAATTTTCTTCTTTTCCGGTTTTTTCACTACCCGATATATGTAATGATTGCTCATCTTTTGGTTTTTTATCCATCAACTGCTCCTTGTTATATTTGTTATTCCATTCTTCAGGTTATTAAAGAAACTTCTTTCCGCTCATCCGGGAAACATTTACAATTTCCGTTTGAGCTGGCGTATCACCCACCATTGTAAAATTGATACTTTTTGAGTACATCATAGAATCAGAAAATCGACCTATACTGAAATTGATTTAATTTTAATCAAAAAAAGATTATGTAACTTGTATAATTATACCAATTTCAGTTGTTATATATCAAAAATTTTTTGTATTATCTATAAGAAATAACTCCACTAATTGCGAATCGTGAGGGCATATTATGAATCGGAATGAACAAATTCTTCATCTGGCAAAGAAATACGAAAATTATACCGCTGAAAATCTTTCAAAATTAATACGGCATAAATCATTGAGCTGTAATGAAAAAGATGTTGTCCATGAAATTAAGAATCTTATGACAGAGGCCGGCTTTGATGATGTTAAAATTGACGGACTCGGTAATGTGATAGGGCGAATCGGAAACGGCAAAAAAATCATCGCTTTTGACGGGCACATTGACACTGTTGATCTTGGTAATCCGGAAAACTGGGATTTTGATCCGCTTGGGGGCGAGGTCAGGGATGGATTTGTGCATGGAAGAGGTTCTGTTGATCAAAAAGGCGGACCGGCGGCGTTTATCACGGCCGGAAAGATATTGAAGGAAATCGGTCTTCAAAATGATGTTACTGTTTATTTTATCGGTTCGGTGATGGAAGAGGATTGTGACGGGCTTTGCTGGAAATATATAACTGAAGAAGATAAAATCCTGCCTGATTGCGTGGTTGTAACGGAACCGACGAATCTTAATATATACAGAGGCCATCGCGGGCGTATGGAGATCGAAGTTTCATTTTATGGTGTTTCCGCCCATGGGTCAGCTCCTGAGCGAGGGAAAAACGCAATTTATATGGCATCAAAAGCAGCGCTTGAAATAGAGAAATTAAATGAACGGCTGCAGTCTGATCCTTTTCTCGGTAAAGGTTCAGTCACCGTGACGGAAATGGTTTCATCAAGCCCTTCTCTGTGCGCGGTTTCTGATTTCTGTAAAATTCATCTTGACCGAAGACTCACATGGGGTGAAAACAAGGAACTGGCCGTGGAACAGGTTAGGGAAATAGTGAAGGATATGAACGCGAAAGTCGAGATTCTGGAATACAATGAAACAGCGTTTACGGGTTTGAAATATGGTATGCAAAAATATTATCCGACCTGGAAACTGGAGGAAAATCACCCGGTGATTCAGACCGGTGTTGATACATATACCGGTTTATTCAAAAGTCAGCCGGTTATTGACAAGTGGACATTTTCCACAAACGGAGTCGTTATCAACGGTCTGAAAAATATTCCTGTGATTGGTTTTGGCCCGGGGAATGAAGTGCTGGCGCACGCGCCGAATGAGAAGGTGCCCGTTGAACATTTGGTGAAGTCATCAGCGTTCTATGCTCATTTTTGCGATAATTTTTAACACTAAAGTATAAATCGGAACATGAAATTGGTCTAAGGAGTGAATATGGTCTCAAATCTGAAAGGAAAACATTTTTTAACCTGTGATGACTGGTCGAAACAGGAACTGGATACGGTTTTTGATACAGCGTTCGATTTAAAAAGAAAATTTGCCAGAGAAGAACCGACACGTTATTTGATGGATAAAACTCTTTTTATGATCTTTTTTGAACAATCCACGCGGACACGCAACTCTATGGAAGCCGGAATGACTCAGCTAGGGGGCCACGCGCACGATTTGACCGCGGATAAAATGCAGATTTCCCACGGGGAAGCGCCAAAAGACACCGCAATAATTCTCTCAAGAATGGGACACGGAATCGCTTCAAGAAATTGTTTTTACGGCATCGGAAATGAATATCTGAATGAAATGGCAAAAAATTCCAAACGGCCGGTGATGTCTTTGCAGGATGATGTTTATCATCCATTCCAGGGATTGGCTGATCTGATGACTATATTTGAGCATTTCGGGAACAATGCAAAAGGATTGAAGGTAACGGTCTCATGGGCTTACGCCGATACGCATTCGAAGCCTTTGTCTGTGCCGCAGACACAAATCCTGTTATTTCCCCGTTATGGAATTGATGTGACCGTCGCGCATCCGAAAGAATTCCCTTTAAGTCAAAATATTGTTGAAAAAGCCCGGGCCAATGCCGAGGCGGGCGGAGGAAGCATTCGATTTACCAATGATATGGATGAGGGATTTGAAGGCGCTCATATTGTCATACCTAAAAATTGGGGCGGATTTGGATACTACCCCGTTGATGAGTACCTGAAAAATGAAGATTCATGCAAAAAAGAGATGAAATCGAATCTTGAAAAATATAAAAACTGGATTTGTGATGAACAGAGAATCAAACGTGCCGATAAAAATGTCAAACTGATGCACGCGCTTCCGGCAGACCGAGGCAATGAGGTGACCGATGAAATTCTCGATAATCCGGATATCTCCATTGTTTTTGACGAAGCGGAAAACAGGCTTCACACGGCAAAATCCATTATGGCGCTAACTATGTAATTTATAAATCAACCTTACGGGATCTTTTCAGGGGGCAGGATATTGTCCCCTGTACAAGGTTCTGACAGATGAATAAGCTTATGAGCCATTATCAGTATAAATGCGCATCCTGCGGGATGCTCTATAAACCCGAAGACATAGAACAAAACAGGATTTATCTGTGCGCGGAATGCGGATTATCAGAGAAAAATCGTCCGCTAAGAGGTGTGCTGACTATTGAATATGATTATGATTCCCTGAAAAAAAATATACTCAGGGAAGATTTTCTTAAACTTCCCGTCGGGAAATTCTGGTTATATCCATTTTTATGGCCGCTTAATGAAAGTTTTATAGATAATTTTTTATTATCTGATACCGCCCGGTTTGCTTTGGCCAATGAACCTGTGAACGAGTTTCGCTTCGGGGAAAACAGGATATCAGTTTTTGATGATACCCGAAATCCGACGTTTTCATATAAGGACAGGGCAACATCGCTGGTTGTGCTCAAGGCGCTTGAGATGGGGATCACAGAGATCGCTGCCGCCTCAACGGGAAATGCCGGTTCTTCCTTAGCGGGTATGTGCGCCCGGATGGGATTGAAAGCGCATATTTTTGTACCAAAAAATATACCGTCCGCCAAGCGGATTCAGATTCAGGCTTACGGAGCTAACCTATATCTCGTTGATGGTGATTATGACGCGGCTTTTGATCTGAGTCTTGAAATATCGGATCAGATGGGATGGTATAACCGGAACACGGCATTTAACCCGTTAACGATTGAAGGGAAAAAATCCGCTGCGTTTGATATGTTCATCGCGACTCAGGGGGATATCCCGGATATTATTTTTGTACCGGTGGGAGACGGTGTCATACTCTCAGGTTTGTTCAAAGGGTTCCAGGAGTTAAAACAACTGGGCTGGATTGAAAATCTGCCGCATCTGATCGGTGTACAGGCCGAAGGAAGTGACGCGCTGGTGAGATATATGAAAAAGGGGACATTTGAGTATCGTCCGGCAAAAACAATCGCCGACAGTATTCATGCCGGGGCGCCGCGAAATTTATATATGGCGGCAAATGCCATCGATCGGAGTAAAGGATGCGCGGTCAGTGTTTCAGATGATGAGATCATTGATGCTCAGAAATTAATCGCGAAAGAATTTGGAATTTTGACGGAACCGGCTGCCGCCGCCGCTTTTGCCGGATTTAAAAGTCTTAGAGGGGACTGCCGGGTACCTGAGACGGGCCGAGTAATGATAATGCTTACGGGGAACGGTCTGAAAGATTTACAATCACTTGAAAAGTGGAATACGTCCCCGGAAATCAGATCAGTGGACAAATGGAAGGAGTTTTTCAAATCGGGATAGTTAAGCACCCTGTTATTTGCGGACTGTTGGTGAGCGCCGGGTATTCAAGCCGCATGGGATCTTATAAACCGCTTTTGGATTATAAAGGAGTCCCGTTTATCATTGAGATTCTTGCGAAAATGGGACAAATCTGCGAAAAAATCGCTGTGGTCACAGGATACAAAGGCGACGAGCTGAAGTCGAAGGTTAATCAGTTTTTAGATAAGGCCCTTGCTTCATCCGAAAGAGATCAGATAAATTTATCAGACTTATCTTTTGCCGATCTTCGTAAAAAAATAATATTTGTTCATAATCCGTTGTATGCTAAAGGTATGTTTGGCTCGCTAAAATCCGGTCTGAAGTCGCTTCAGGATTCTGACTGGTTGCTATATCATTTTGTTGACCAGCCCGGTTTACCTTCTGAGTTTTATACTGAGTTTGTAAAACAGCTTGACACGAATTATGACTGGATTCAACCAAAAAACAGTGCGGGGAACGGTCATCCGATTTTTATAGGAAACACCTTATATGAATCGATTCTCACAGCCGGTAAAGACACGACACTTAGGGAAATCAGCCGGATGGCTAAAATCAAAAAAAAATACTGGGTATGCGGATATCCTCAAATACTGGAAGACATCGATACACCGGATGATTATAAAAAAATGAATCATTAAGTTTTTAACCGGGTGAATTAAATGCGTACCATAGCGGTTATATTGTTAAGGAAAAGAGTTAATGGAAATTTATAAAAAAATCCTGGAGCTTGAAAATTCAAACCAGCCATTTGCAGTCGCGACGGTGATTCAATCCGCCGGATCAACACCGGGAAAGGTTGGATTTAAAATGGTTATCGAATCCTCCGGCCTGCTGACCGGAACGGTAGGCGGCGGTGAGCTGGAGCAGGAAGTTGTGAGAGAAGCCAAAAGCCGTTTATTAACAAAGGAAAGCGGTACACAGGAATATATTTTATCAAAGAAACCGGAAAATTCAGAAAAAAGCGGTAAAGCGACCATTGTACCCATGAGCTGTAACGGGCGGATTTCAATTTTTTATGAAATTCATGGCCGTCAGGAAACGGTTTATATTTTTGGTGGCGGACATGTCGGTCAGGCGCTTTTGTATCACCTGGCTCCCCTGGGATATCATACGATCTTGATTGATAATCGCCCGGAATTTGCTTCAGAAGCAAAAAATCCCTACGCCGCGGATCGGGTTCTAAGTGATTATATTGAATTTACAGATCAGTTTAATCCGGATAGTGACGCATTTGTGATCATTTTGACTCATGGGCATGAGTATGATTACCAGATATTAAAACATATTTATAAAAGAAACCTTAAACCGGCTTATATCGGACTCATCGCGTCGAAATCAAAAGCCTTTACAATTATGGAAAAATTAAGAAAAGACTTTGGCGATAAGGTGGATACGGGGCCGTTATTTACACCGGTGGGATTAAAAATCGGCGGGAGCTCAGCCGCTGAAATTGGGCTTGCCATCGCGGCTGAGATGCAGTCTGTAAGATACGGGAAAACGCTGATCCCCGGTGATAAAATCAAAAAAACGAATAAAATAATTCAGGATAAATAGCTGATCGCGCTGAAAAAGAGGTGATATGAAGACCAATCCAAAAGATTTAAGGGTTGACGCGGCTGCCAAATTAGGAGGTCACGCGAAATACATCCGCGATGAAGTGATTCCGGGTCTCTGGTACGGTAAAACAATCCGAAGCACACTACCCCACGCGTTGATTAAAAACATAACTTTTGACTCAGAATTTGACTGGAGCACCGTGGTTACCGTCACGTCAAAAGATATTCCGAATAATTACGTGGCGATGCTTGAAAACGACATGCCCTTTCTTGCGGGTGAAAAAGTAAAGTATATGGGTGAGCCCATCGTACTGATTGCAGCGGATAAAAAAGAACTATTGGAAGAAGCCGCGCAAAATATTCACGTGGAATATGAGGAACTCGAGCCTGTTTTTGATGTGTTTGAATCTGAGCAAGCGAACGTTAAAATATTCGGCAATGATAATTTATTTAAGGAAATAAATATTGAAAAAGGCGATTTAAAAGAAGCGCAAAAAAACGCTGTAAAAATGATTGAGATAGAACCAAAAACCGGTTTTCAGGAACATTTATATCTTGAGCCGCAAGGAATTATCGCGTTTCCTGAACAGGATCGGGTGGTCATTAAGGGGACACTGCAATGTCCCTACTATGTGAAAAACGCGCTCACAAAAATGTTTGATGATCAAAAACATATCACGGTCATTCAGGCGCCGACCGGAGGCGCGTTTGGGGGCAAAGAAGACTATCCGTCGCTTTTGGCGGGTCACGCGGCGCTGCTGGCCGTCAAATCCGGTCATCCGGTGGCGATTTTTTATGACAGGGAAGAAGATGTGCGCGTTACCACAAAACGCCACCCTTCATTCAATAAGGATATTGCCTATGTTGATAAATCGGGCAAACTGCTTGGTCTGGATCTGACCATTTATTTTGACGGCGGCGCCTATTGCACTCTGTCGCAAGTCGTACTTGCCCGGGCGGCATTGACCGCCACCAATACATATTATGTTCCGCATGTCCGGATCAAAGCAAAAGCACTGGCAACCAATACCGTTCCGAGCGGGGCCTTCAGGGGATTTGGCGGGCCCCAGGCGGTTTTCGCGACGGAAATGCTGATGGAAAAAATAGCGAATGAAATGAATCTTCCGCCTGATGAAGTGCGAAGAATTAACATGATTGAAGAGGGACAGGATACCGCCACCGGTCAGATACTTCAATACAGTGTTTCAGCGAAACAAACTTTTGAAGATGTCCTACAGCAAAGCGGATATCGCTCTAAATATCAGGAGTATGAAAAAAATAACCGGTCTATTCTTAAAAAGTTGAAGAACGGTAAGTATCCAAAGAAGGACAAAACGGATAAATTAAAGGGAATCGGAATTACCGCTTTTCAGCACGGAGCGGGATTTACCGGCAACGGAGAAAACAAAATCCGGGGAAAAATCCGGGTTGAAATTTCCAAAGACGGATATCCTGTTATCTTCGCGGCAAATACGGAAATGGGGCAGGGTGAGCAAACCGCGTTTAGAAATATTCTCGGTGAAGCGCTGCAGATTGACAGGGAAAATGTTATTCTTTCGGAAGTGAATACGGATCTGGTTCCGGATTCCGGACCGACCGTCGCTTCCCGGTCCACCATGATTGTCGGTGATCTTTTAATCAGGGCCGCGGAAGAAATGATTAAGACTCTGGCTGCCGGATTGAAGAAAAAAACAGGCCTTGATTATGAATACCGGATGGGATATTTCCACGGGGATGACAACATCATTTCGTTTATCGACGAAGCGAAGAAGAACGCCGGGTTAATCATTGAAAAAGAGTATCTGCATCCTCCGATTATTAAATTTGATGATATCACCTGGAAAGGGGACGCCTATCCGGTGTTCTCCTGGGCGGCGGCTGTGGCAGAAGTGGAGGTCGATCCCGTGACGTTTGAGATCCGGGTTACCAAATATTATACCACTCACGAGATAGGTAAAGCGATAAACTACGATCAGGCAGTCGCTCAAATACAGGGCGGTTCTCTGCAGGGCATCGGTTATGCGCTGTACGAAAAAATCAGATTGGAAAACGGGCACTTTGATATCACGGGATTCACGGATTATATCATCCCCACGCCGACTGAAATGCCCGAATTCTATGTCAGAATTCTTGAAAATCCATACCCCTTCGGCCCGTTCGGAGCGAAGGGATTAGGAGAATTACCACTGGTGGGCGGGGCGCCGGCCGTGCTTTCGGCCTTGTGGATGATTTTTAAGAAGCCGTTTGATAAAATTCCGGTTTTGCCGGAGGATCTCGCAGGTTTTTATAACCGGGATTTCTTTCAAACGGAAAAATAAGATCAAAATGATGGCCTGTATAACCGGAATACTGAGGGAAGCATGAAAATATCACTATTTGTAAATTTAAAAGAAATTAAAATCGATGTCCCACCCAAAAAACGCCTTTTGGATATCTTGCGGGAGGATCTGGGTCTAATGGGTTCCAAAGAAGGTTGCGGAAAGGGAGAATGCGGAGCCTGCACGGTGCTTTTGGACGGTAAAAGGGTTAATTCCTGCCTCGTTCCCGCTTTCCAGCTTCAGGGAAGCCGGGTGGTGACAATCGAAGGAATCACCGAATGGCCGGTCTTTAAATCGGTGGAAAAATCCTATATCGAAAACGGCGCCGTGCAATGCGGATTTTGTATGTCCGGTTTTGTAATGTCCACGGTCGCCTTTCTTCAGGAAAAACACACCAATCTAACCGAAGAAGAAATCAAAATGGGTATGGGTGGCAACATTTGCCGATGTACCGGCTATACAAAAATTGTAGATTCTGTGCGTGACTTGTCGGATCACAAAGATGTCCTAAAACAGATTGAATCAGACTGGAGAACAGCCTTCCATGAAAGAGATTAAACAAATTATATACAATCCGGAATCGCTTGCCGATCTGCACCAAATAATCGCGGCAACAAATGACAAACTGACCTATGTGGCGGGTTCGACTGATCTGATGGTTCAGGAAAACCGCTGGCGCGAAGCGCAGAATCTGGTAAATCTGAACAACATCAAAGAGATCAGGACTACGTTTGAAATACAGAAAGAGGGGGTTTTGATAGGCGCGGCGATGCCCATGAGCGAGATTCTTGCCAAATCCGTTATCAGAGAAAAATTTCCGATTTTAGTCGAAGCCTGCCGGCAGATTGGTTCGGTTCAGATCCAGAACCGAGCCACATTAGGCGGGAATATCGCCAACGCCTCACCCGCGGGCGACAGTCTTCCCGTTCTCTCTGTTCTGGATGCTGAAATTCTGATCGGAGCAGGGGATGACGGGAATTTGCAAAAAATGCAGGTGGAAGATGTCATGCTCGGACCGGGACAGAATAGTTTGACCGGCAACAAATATATCGCCTATTTTTTTCTGCCGTTCCCGAAACCCGGCGAACAGTTCTGGGCCTTCAGAAAAGTCGGTCAGCGATACGCGCTTGCCATAAGTAAGTTATCACTGGCCATGCTGGGGAGCCGTAGTGGAGATCGTATAGAGGATATCCGGATATGCGCGGGAAGTGTTTCAGCGCAAATTAAACGGGCAGTTCGGACCGAAAAGATATTGCTTGGACAAAAATTATCTGAGACAGTGATAGAAGTCGCGAGACAGACTATTATGAAAGAAGTGAGTCCAATTACCGATATCCGTTCTACCAGCGGCTACAGACGAAAAATATGTGGAGAATTATTACGGGAGGAGTTGTATCATCTTCTCTGATTTTTTTAGCCGGGTTCCGTTAAACCGGATATTTAGATGACAAATGATGAACATCCAAAGGATGGTTGCTGAATGTTTATAATTTTTCGCTTGCATCCTGTTCGGTCTGTTCATATAATCGAAACACTACGAAGAGTTTTTCGTAACTCTCAAAAGGAATTAATTTACCCCGGATGAATTAATCCAAAAATTTTTTACTCCAGGTTGCCTATCAACAAAATAAAAACCATATTTTATGTTCTTTCCAGAATCCCATAGCGTATTTTTTAACTGTGATTCTGTATTCGGCCGGATTTATTAATCATTAACAACCTTTAGAATTACTTGATTCAAGAATCCCGGGAATAATTATTCTGTCTAACGGTCTAAGTTATATTTATTGATGGAATTATTTACGAACTCTTGTTTGTTTTAATATACCTAATAAAAAAATGGCCTGCGGCAATGAATCTCACGTTAATTTTTTTTATCATCTGACAATTCTTTACTTAATTTTTTTCTGCCGCTTTTTGTAATAGAATATTTATGTGTATTACCTGAAAAATAAAATAAAAGTATGATGTGGTTTTTATAATTCATATTTCTGTCGGGTAAAAAGAAGGAGGTTGAAATGAGATCGATAACTATCGAAAAAATCAATCGCGGTCCCCCCTGATATATTGGCGAATACTTTATAATCATTAATATCTTACGGGGGGAAGAAATGAAATTATTCAGCATTAAAAAATTGACAGTCGCGTTCTCATTAGTCATGGGATTATTAATATTTATTCCCATCGATTTGCTAAGCAATCCTAATGAGATGCCGGTGACGACATCTTCAAAAGAAGCGCTTAAATTATTTATGACGGCGCGGGATAAAATTGAAAATATTGAGTTCAACGCCGCAATTGAATTGCTTGATAAATCGATCGAAAAAGATCCCAACTTTGCTTTGGCTTATGTATATCGCTCAATGGCGGGAGGCGGATTTAACACGGCATGGCCGCATCTTCAAAAAGCGATCAAACTGGTGGAGAAAGTAACGCCGGGTGAAAAAGCATTCATTATGTACAATAAAGCCGCGTCAGAGAATGATGGCAGAAATCAGATCAAATATCTTAATCAGCTCCTTGAGATGTACCCAAAAGACAAAAGAATTCAATCACTCGCCGGAATTTATTATTACTCTTCGGGCGATTATGAACGATCGATCAAATATTTGAAAGAATCGATCAACATAGATAATAAATACGCTCCTGCATACAATATGGTCGGATACGCCCATTCGGCACTGAATCAGCTTCCCGAGGCAGACACGGCCTTTAAAAAATATATCAATCTTATCCCGGATAATCCTAATCCATATGATTCTTACGCGGAATTTTTGATGAAAACAGGCCGATATGATGAATCAATCGAGAATTATCTGAAATCATTTAACAAGGATAAACGCTTTACGAGCGCTCTTCTTGGGGTTGGGCATAACTACGTGTTTAAAGGAAATTTTAACAAGGCCAGAGAATATTATAATATGCGTATGGATAATGCCATAAACCCAAACGAGAAGACGAGCGCGATGTTTTGGATTGCAACTTCATATATACATGAAGGAAAGTTAAATGACGCGTTAATCGCCGTTGAAAAAGAACGCGCTATGGCGGAAAAAGAGAAAATGATGACCACTGTGATAGGGACATACAATACTGAGGGATTTATTCTTGTGGAATCCGGTAAGTTTGATGAAGGAATGAAAAAATTTGATATGGCGGTGCAAATGACTAACAAGTCAGAGCTTCCGGAGACCGTTAAGAAAACTTATCTGTTAAGCTCAAGTATGAATCGCTGTTATGCGCTGACTGCCATGAATAACGTTGACGGAGCAAAAGATGTGCTTGCGGAATGCCAGGCGGTCATAGAAGCCAGGGAAGATCCAAATGAAGTAAAATTTCTTCACTCTCTGCTGGCAATGATTGATCTCAAAAAAGGTAATTTCGATGACGCGATCAAGAATTTTGCGAAATCCGATATGCAGGATCCGTATAACTGGTTCTATCTCGCTACTGTATATGAAAAGAAAGGTGAAAAGGAAAAAGCCGATCAATTATATGCAAAAGTCGCCGGCCTGAATGAAAATTCCTTAGGGTTTGCATTAGTGCGTGACCGGGCCAGGGAAAAGATGATGAAATAAATGAAAGGCGGTTCCATGCTCGAGAAAATGCTGAAAAAAATGATTTTCATCCCGTTGTTTTTAGTTTCCGGAATCGCTTATAATTGTACAGAATTGCAGACGCAGCCTGAACAGCTCGGGGAGACATCTGTTGTGAAAACTGTCAGGCTGCTTGAAAACGGAGTATCTCTAACCTGTGTGGACGGGATCCAGAACAGTGGCGCCTTATACAGAATATGCGTACCTGAAGACTGGAATGGAGAACTGGTCGTTTATGCCCACGGGTATGTGGCGCCCGATGAACCGCTTGCCATTCAGGATAACGAAATAGACGGGGTGACCATATCTGAAATCATTAATCAGATGGGATACGCCTTCGCCACATCGAGTTACAGGGATAACGGGCTGATCATTCCCGACGCGGTGATGGACCTTGTCGAGCTTACTGATATCTTCAGTTCCGGTTACGGTGACCCTAAACACGTCTATCTCATAGGCGCTTCAGAAGGCGGCGCGGTTGCCGCTTTAGGGGTAGAACAGTATCCCGGCGTATTTGACGGTGGGCTCGCGACGTGCGGACCGGTGGGAGATTTTAAAAAGCAGATCGATTACTTCAGTGATTTCAGGGTTGTTTTTGACTACTTTTTTCCGAATATGATTCCCGGCTCTGCCGTTGATGTTCCGGCGGAAGTAATGATGAACTGGTCTTCAAAATATGAACCACTGATCAAAAACGCGATCGCTGCAAATCCACAGGCTACCAGGCAGTTGCTGCGTGTCACCCGCGCTCCGGTTGACGTGAGAGATCCAAAATCAATTGAATCTACAGTGATCGGCATCCTCTGGTACACGGTGTTCGCGACCAATGACGCGATCGTGAAACTCGGCGGTCAGCCGTTTGATAACTTAACGCGCATTTATTCCGGTTCGGGAAACGATTTATTACTCAATATGAATATCAAAAGATTTAAAGCGGATGATGATGCTGTCGCGGAAATTGAAGCAAGATACCAAACATCCGGTGATCTAGTCAATCCGTTGGTGACGATGCATACAACCGGCGATCCGATTGTGCCCTATTGGCATGAACCGCTTTATAACCTGAAAATATATCAATCCGGAAACGTTCAGAAGCATTTCAATATTCCTGTATTCAGATACGGACATTGTAATTTTCAAATGTCTGAGGTGCTCGCGGGTTTTACTATTTTGGTTCTAAAAGTGAGTCTGAAAAATTTAATTCTAACGGAGAAAATGATTCCAAATCCCGGTTTACGCGAAGAAATTAATAAATTTTCACATGATTTTAATCAACAAAGAGAGTTTATAGTTTTTCAACCACCGGGTAGCTTTCAATAAAATTGGAGATCAAGCTTTTCGGGAGTTCCCGTGAAGCTTGATCTTTATTAACTGTATAAGGAGAATATTATATCGGGTTACAAAAGCTCCCGAGTTTAAGGTCGGCTCTGTCAGTTGAATAACATGTTTCAGAAAAATATTTGCCAGATTTGAAAGAATAGTTTTACAATCAGTCTTGATTTGTAAGAAAAATTAACCAGACAGGAGGTTCGTATGGCCGTGAAATTGGAAGACGCGAGAAGAATTTTAGCAGAAGCCCGTAAGGAACTGCACAGCAAGCCAAATGTAATTGCTACAGGCATCGGTTACAAAACAACACAAGGGGAGCGGACAAAAGATCTGGCCTTAATCTGCTCAGTGGATACCAAAAAAACCAAGAATGCCCTTAGCGCGATGGAACTAATTCCCGCGAGTATTCAAAACATCCCTACCGATGTTTATCCCACCGGTTTAATTCACGCTTTTCAGCCTCCGACCGGAAGATTCCGGCCCGCTCCGGGAGGCGTGAGTATCGGGCATAAAGATATTACCGCCGGTACACTGGGATGTCTTGTAAAGAAAAACAATAAACTGTTCATTTTATCCAATAATCATGTGCTCGCGAACAGCAACAATGCAGTTAAAGGTGATGCAATTCTTCAGCCGGGACCCTATGACGGAGGAAAATATCCACAGGACCATATCGCCAAACTGGATGAATTTATCAAAATTGAATTTGATAACGGGGGTAACGGCGGAGGAACAGGGCCATGCCAGATCGGAAGCGCCGCAGCGGGAATATTAAACGGTTTAGCCGCATTGTTCGGGAGTAAAACGCGGTTGCATAGTTTCAGGCCTGCTGCAAGTGAAAATAAAGTGGACTGCGCGCTGGCGGAACCCCTTCAACAGGATTTTGTAAAGAATGAAATTCTGGGTATTGGGGCAATCGCCGGAGCCGCCGAAGGATCGCTCGGGATGAGCGTTAAAAAAAGCGGGAGGACAACAGGATTGACAACAGGCAATATCATTCAGATTGATGTCACTGTCCAGGTAAGCTATGGTACAAATAAGATTGCCACTTTTGTTGATCAGTTGATGGCGGGAAATATGAGTCAGGGCGGAGACAGCGGGTCTGCCGTTTTGAGCGATGACAATAAAATCGTGGGTCTTTTGTTCGCGGGGAGCAATACGAGCACCATCATTAACAGAATCCAGGATGTTTTTAGTTTACTGCAGGTGACCCTGCCGTAATGATGGGAAAAAGAAGGAGCAAACATAAAATATTTTCGTATAAAACAAAAGGTTTACAGAAAAGAGGAATTTTTTGTTGAACACGGATATTGAAAAAGTCCGGGAAATAAAAAGAAAATATGAAGCATCCTGGATTAAGAAAAGAAATGTGGTCGCGGTCGGTATAGGAAACACACGCGACGGCCGCGTAGGTGTAATCATTTCAGTAAAAAAACTGAGCAAGAGGGTTCTTGCACAGTTCCCGGATGAAATTGACCTTGTGCCGATCGAACTCAATGAGAGCGGCGAAATACAGGCATTTTAACCGGTCCGGAAATATGCTTATGATACCGGAATTTAATACCACCCTGCGGCTTTCCCGGGATCAGTATTTTTTGGATGTCGGTTATAAGAATTTAATCGGATTGCATCATACTGCCGGGGGGTCGGCTGTAAGCACCTTTTACTGGTGGCAGAATTATGATCAAAGAAGAGTCGCTACCGCCTATATAGTGGAACGCGACGGAACGATTTTTGAAATATTCAACCCGTCATACTGGGCTTTTCATCTTGGATTGGCCGGTACTGGCGGCGCGCATGATTACAGAAGTATCGGGATTGAACTGGCTTCTGAAGGCGGTCTGATTGCCCGGGGAAGCCGGTTCTATGCTTTTGACCTCGTATCACCCGCAACCGAATACACCGGTAAGGTTTTTGATTACGGAAAAAGGTGGAGAAATTCCTACCGTTTTTTTGCGGGTTACACCGAAGAACAGATGAATGCCGCCGTGGAACTGGTAAATTATCTTTGTATAGATTTCGCGGTTCCGCGGCGGACACCCGCCGCTCACACGGATTATATCCCGGAGGCGCGAGAATACAGGGGGATCATCGGCCATCATCATGTACGAGGGGATAAAACGGATTTGCATCCGGGATTTGCCTGGGATACACTGATAAGAAGATGTGATTTAGATGTGACCGATTTTGAGGGTACATCATATTTAGCGAAACGATCTAAAAAATCACCTTCAAATGATTTAGTCATGATAAGGAATAATAGAAGGAAAATTTCAATCCGGAAATCTAAGACGGACAGGTTGATTTAATTACTTAGATTTGATAAAACAGACGATTTCATTGTTATAATTATCTTTTTGCAAATATTTCTTTTTTAATCTATTTTTATTAAAAAAAATCGTATTTCCGCATCTTGCGTTGAATAAATAACTCCCATAAAATTTAATCAGCGGAAATATTTCGCGGCTGTTACATGTTAAATGCCGCAATTTATCTGATTATTATGCATGTTAATGGTATCTGTCTTACGCGCAATTTAAAAATCGTTTTTTAAGAGGTGAGGCACTTGATTAAAATGATTTTCTAAATTATAATACAATTAACCGGTAGAATTTAATTCGGTTTTTAACTGATCTTTGTGATTATAGTCGGCTAATGTTTAATAGAAATATAGAGTATCTCCTCAAGAAATTGAATGATGTAAATCATATTCATACTGAGATGAAGGCTTGATTCGATGTATCAAATACGTCTGTCAAAAGATTGGTCACGGTTGTTTGTCATTCTATCCGGCGGGATGACGCTCGTGATTGGAATAACCGGATTAATTGACTGGTTTGTACAAAATCAGCATCTGATGAATTTACTTCCGGCCCATGTTCCGATTCATCATAACACCTCGTTTGGATTCCTCCTATGCGGCATCGGATTACTCTCCGGAGCTCAAAACAAAAAACTACCCGGCGTCGCGGCGGGTATGATTGTCATTGTATCCAGCATTTTTGCTCTTCTTGTCTTTTATAGAATTATTGGCGCGGACTGGATTTTTTCAATAACGGATATTACATTACCTGAACAAAACGTGATATACACGGATGCGTTATTCAGATATATAGCCTTTTCTTTTTTATTATGTGGTATGGCCATTCTATGTATGAGCATTACCACTCGTTTTCTCTTCCGTCCCCTGGTGTTAGGGGTTTTTGGTATTTTAATCGCGGGCCGGGCGCTGGTCGCATCCTTTTCTTATGTTAGCGGGATACATTTCCCGGTATTTGGAGAAGAGGGTATGGATTTTAACATTATTCTTGGTTTTGGGCTGATTGGTACGGGGGTGATCGCTCAGGCTTTTCAGATTGAAAAAACGAACAAAGGGACACTGCACCGATGGCTTCCTGCCGTTGTTCTTACGGGCGCTATCTTTCTAACGCTTGTTCTCTGGCAGGCGATGCTGGAAGAGTCGAGAGAGAGCGTGGACAGAACAACCACCATCACCGCGCGCAGCATTGATCATGAAATTTATAATAAGGTAATAGACAGAGTGGGCGCTCTTGAACGGATGGGCAGACGCTGGGAGATTTGGGGCAGGCCTGAGAAAGCCGCATGGGAGTCCGACGCGTCGTTGTACATAAAACATTATCCGGGTATGATGAAATTAGAATGGATCGATTCAGATTATAAGTCACAATGGCAAGTGAGTTCTGAATCCATAAACGGAGAATATATGCATCATCAGCCCGGTGAAAATCATCTTGACGCGCTAAAAAAGTCTTGTGACCTGCGTAAATCAATGATCTCCCGGCCTGAAATTATAAAGGAAGATTTACATGGATTTTATATCTGCGTTCCGATTTTTGAAAATGACAATCTTCAGGGATTCATTTCGGCATATTTAAACGCGGAAATATTCTTTAATCAAATTTTTCATGACACTTATTTAAAATCTTATTCAATTATAATTTACAACGGCGACAGAATAATTTATAAGCAACACGAACAATCCGGTTCAGGTACAACAGATTTGATGAAAGAATTTCAAGTCGATAATTACGGTACTCAATGGATTGTCAAATTATGGCCCGGAAATCGTTTGCTCGCGGATCTGCAAACACCGCTTCCAAAGTTTGTGCTCTCAATCGGTTTTTTACTGGCGTTTCTTCTGGCATTTACTACCTATTTAGCGCAAACAGCGCGAAAAAAATCCAGAGAAGTAGTGGAATCTCAAAAAAATCTGGAGTTTTTGGTGCAGGCAAGCAGAACGATGAATACATCTCTTGACTATCACATCACCCTCGAAAATCTCGCTAAACTGACTATCCCGGGTCTGGCAGATATCTGCACGGTTTTTGTCAGGGAGAGTGATAATAACATTCGTCTGGTTAGTGTAGCCCATCGGGACCCGGCCGTTGTTGAACGCGCCGGTCATTTAAAAACGCGCTATGAGATAAACCGCAATATCGGAATAGGCATTCAGAAGGTGATTTCGGAAGGAAAAGCGGAACTATTTGCAGAAATCACCAATGAAATGATACCAAAAATTACGCTGGATGATGATCATTGCCGTTTTATCACTGATATCGGACCTAAATCCGGTATGGTTGTACCGTTGCTATCAAGAGAAAATGTACTTGGCGTCATTACTTTTGGATTGACGCACACTGACCGCCGGTATACTGAAATTGATCTGGAACTCGCGGAAGATCTGGCGTTAAGGGCCGCACAGGCGGTGGATAACGCGAAATTATACAGCGAAGCGCAATTATTAAACGAAGAGCTGGATGCACGGGTAAAACAACGTACAGAGGAACTGGAAATCGCTAACAGAGAACTGGAAGCATTCTCCTATTCCGTTTCACACGATTTAAGGGCGCCTCTGAGACATGTCTCGGGATTTGTAGATTTATTGAGAAAACATGTCGGGAAGTCACTGGACGAAAAAGGTAACAGATATATCAGAACTATAGCCGATTCAGCGGTTAAAATGGGGATGCTGATCGATGATTTGCTCAGTTTCTCGAGGATGAGCCGCGCGGAGGTAATAAAATCAAGTTTCAAAGTTGAAGATCTTATTAATGAGATTAAAAAAGAATTACAAACAGAGACCAGGAACCGGAAAGTAATCTGGAAAATTGACACGCTCCCGGAAATCTATGCGGATCGTTCCATGATAAAACAGGCTTATAGCAATCTGTTATCAAATGCCGTAAAATATTCCCGTCCGAGAAAAGAAGCAGTGATTGAAATCGGATTTACAAAAAATGAATTCTTTGTAAGAGATAACGGTGTCGGATTTGATATGAAGTATTATAATAAACTGTTTGGCGTGTTCCAGCGTTTACATACGGATAGTGAATTTGAAGGAACCGGTATCGGGCTGGCAAATGTGCGGAGAATTATCCATCGTCATGGAGGTACTATTCGCGCTGAAAGCGCGCCGGATAAAGGCACTACGTTTTACTTTTCAATAGCAAAAGGTAAAGGGGAAAAGCATGATAGGTAAGGTGAAAAAAATGCTGCTTGTTGAAGACGATGAAAATGATCTGGAACTGACGCTGTCAGCTCTGGATGAAAATCATCTGAGCAATGAGATTGATATAGTGAGAGACGGTGAAGAGGCTCTCGATTATTTATACCGGCGCGGACAATATAAAGACCGTGAAGATGAAAATCCGGCGGTTATTTTGCTGGACCTTAAGCTGCCAAAAGTTAATGGCATGGAAGTTCTTAAGCAGGTTAAGGGAGATCCGGATTTAAAATCAATACCTGTTGTAATGCTTACATCTTCCCGTGAGGAAAAAGATTTGGTGAGCAGTTATGATCTGGGCGCAAATGCTTTTGTAGTGAAACCCGTGGAATTCGAGCGGTTTGTGGATGCCGTAAAACAGCTTGGATTGTTCTGGGCGGTTTTGAACGAAGCGCCATCGGCAAAATTGTGATTTTAAATTTCAGAATATGTTCATCAACTTTGGAAGGGTTTTTATGAGCAGCGCGTGGCATATATTACATTTGGAGGATAATGACCGTGATGCCGATCTTATACAGTCCATTCTCCTGGCTGAAGGTGTCGATTGCAGATTCACAAGAGTTGATAATCAGAATGATTATCTCGCCGCGCTAGATCAGCATCAGTTTGATCTGATTCTCGCGGATTATTCTCTGCCGCAGTTTGACGGTCTTTCGGCGCTAAAAATCGCGCAGTCCAGTAAGATAAATATCCCGTTTGTCTTTGTTTCAGGAAGTTTCGGAGAAGAGATCGCCATCGAAACATTGAAAATGGGGGCGACAGATTATGTGTTGAAAGAAAGACTCAACCGGTTGGCGCCGGCGGTGAAACGGGCTTATAAGGAGGCGGAGGAGAGAAAAAAACTATTTAAAGCTGAGCAAACTCTTAGGGATAATGAGGAGCGATTCCGGAAAATTTTTGAAGAAGGTCCTTTGGGCATGTCCCTGAATGATATGAATTTTCGTTTTACCGATGTAAACAATACACTTTGCCAAATGCTGGGTTACTCAAAATCAGAACTTCTCAAAAAGAGTTTTCTGGAGATTACGCATCCGGATGACGCCTCCATAAATCGGGAAAATATTGAGAAACTTTTAAATGGTGAGGGTCAGACTTATCAAACTGAAAAACGTTATCTCAGAAAAGATGGAAGTGTCATGTATGCGGGGTTGACAACCTCGCTCATAAGAAATAATGACGGCAGTCCCATGAGTCTTCTGGGAATGGTCGATGATATCACGGAGCGTAAAAAAATGGAGATCGCTCTGGTCGAATCAGAAAAAAAATACCGTACCATTTTTGAAGAGTCGAGAGATGTCATCTTTATCAGTTCTCCGGATGGCCGGTTTTTAGATGTTAATCCAATTGGAATGGAGCTATTCGGTTATGATTCCATGGCAGAATTTGTTGGGATAGATATCGCAAAAGATCTGTATCAAAATCCGGAAGACCGAAATAAATTTCTTAAGAATATGGAACGATTTGGATATGTGAAAAATTATGAAATATTGATGAAGAAAAAAAGCGGTGAACCGATCATCTTACTGGCAACCGCCAGAGTTGTCCGCGATGAAGATGGTAAGGTGTTGGGTTATCGAGGTGTCCTAAGGGATGTAACCGAGAAAAGACAGCTCGAGCGCCAGCTTTTTCAGGCCCAGAAAATGGAATCGATCGGGATGCTTGCCGGGGGAGTAGCACATGATTTTAACAATATTCTTACGGTAATTAACGGCCATGCCGAAATGATGCTGATGAAAATGGAATCGACGGACTCTTACCATAGCGATGCGGTTGCTGTTCTTAAGGCGGGGAAAAGAGCAAGTAACCTGACCCGGCAGTTGTTGGCTTTCAGCCGCAAACAAATTATTGAACCAAAAATAGTCGACGTCAATAAAATCATCAACGATCTTGATAAAATGCTTCACCGGCTGATCGGTGAAGATATTAGTATTCAGAACGTCTTATATGAAAAGTTAGGATACATAAAGGCTGACCAGGGGCAGATCGAACAAATTATCATCAATCTTGTTGTAAACGCCAGGGATGCTATCAATCAGAGAACAGATAAAGCATCCGAAAAGAAAATAACCATTGAAACCTATAACGTAAATCTTGACGAGCCTTACGCCGCAAAACATCTTTCGGGTAAAGCCGGACTCTATGCCGTATTAGCGATAAGTGACACGGGAACCGGGATGCCGGATGAGATAAAAGAGAAAATTTTTGAGCCTTTTTTTACCACTAAGAAAAAAGGAGAGGGGACGGGGCTGGGACTTTCAACCGTTTATGGTATAGTAAAACAGAACGAAGGAAGCGTTGAAGTTTATAGTGAGATAGGCAAAGGCACGACTTTTAAAATATACTGGTCATGCGCCGGTGAATCGGAAATATCGGATCACGAAGATGAACCGGAAGAGATCATTGTGGGCGGAGATGAGACCATTTTGTTTGTCGAAGATGATCATGCTGTCAGAAAATTTGCATGCGAAACTCTGCGTTCATTCGGTTATAAGGTCATTGAAGCGGAAAATGGTCTTGAAGCTTTGGAAATAGCGAATAAAATGAAACTTAAAGATATTTTACTGATCAGCGATGTGATTATGCCGGAAATGGGAGGGGAAGAGCTGGGAGAAAAACTGAAGAAAATCATATCCGGATTAAAAGTACTATATGCTTCCGGATATACGGATAATCATATTGTGCGAAGCGGTGTTTTAAAACAGGGGGTGAATTTTATTCATAAACCCTACTCAGTCCAGTCGCTCGCAAAAAAGGTCAGATTGCTTCTGGATAAAAAATAAATTTCCTGATAATGAATATAATTTCTACTTGTTTACAATTTCCTTAATGTCCGTTTCTGTCTTCAACGATTTTTCCGTCTTTAAGGTGGATTTGTCTGGGACAACGGTCTGAAATATCCGGGTCATGCGTTATCATCAGTATAGTGTTGCCCTGCTGCCATAATTCCGTAAACAGGTCAATGATTTCCTGACCGGAGTGGCTGTCAAGATTACCCGTGGGCTCATCAGCCAAAATAATTCGCGGGGCGTTCGCCAGGGCTCTGGCAATCGCGACTCTCTGCTGTTGTCCTCCGGAAAGCTCGTTTGGTTTATGATCCATTCTGTCTTCGAGTCCCACGCGTTTGAGTAAATCAGTAACACGCGTTTTTCTTTTGGAAGCGGACATCCCGGATAAAATTAATGGCAGCTCTACATTCTCATAAGCCGTGGCATATGGCAGAAGATTAAAATTCTGAAAAACAAAACCGATTTTGTGATTGCGTATGGCGGAGAGTTTATTGTCGTCCATTTTCCGGATCGGCTTTCCGTCAAGGAAATAATTTCCTGAACTGGGTGTGTCCAGACAGCCGATCATGTTCATCAGCGTTGATTTTCCGGAACCGGAAGGTCCCATAATCGCCACAAATTCGCCCTCGCTGATATGCAGATCAATTTCTTTCAGGGCACCAACCTTAACTCTTCCGGTGTCGTAAACCCGGGAAATATTTTCCATCTTAATCATCTCATCTCTCCAGTCAATAATATCTGTAATATCTATTCGTACCTTAATGCCTCCACGGGTTCAATCTTTGAAGCGCGTCTCGCGGGAAAATAACCCGAAGCCAGACCGACCAGTCCCAGAATGAATGTGGTTGTTAACGCGATGGGTAAAGAGAAAGTCGGTTTTCCCAGAAACTGAAGGGGACCTTCAGCTACCGGTATGCCCTGCAAAATCTTGATGATGAATAAGGCGATCATTCCGCCGATCAGGCCGCCCGCAATGGCGATAAAGAATGCTTCCGATACAATCTGGGATTTTACAAAAGCGCGGTTGGCTCCAATGGCCCGTTTAACACCAATTTCCCTTGTTCTTTCTTTTACGGAAACATACATTGTATTGGCGACTCCGATACTGGCGATTAAGAGAGTAAGGGCGCCGATTACTCCGAGAAACAGCTGAATACCATCCATTATTAATTTTACTATCTTTGAATTTTCAATCGTGTCCCAGACAAATAGCGCCTTGCTGTCATCCGGATCAAAACGGTATTTTCTTCCCAATACTCTGAATACTTCTTTTTTTACAAATGGGGCAGATTCCGCATGTTCAACCTGATAAACGATACGGCTCAGGTGTCTTCTTCCAAACAGTGATTTGAAAGTAGTGAACGGTATGCTAGCTTTGCCGGCATCGGGACCGTTATACATGCTCATCTGCATTTTATTTTTCATAACACCAATAACGGTAAAAGGAATATTATTGACTTTTATCGTCTTTCCAACGGCGGGTTCATTGCTGAACAATCGTTGTTTTAATTCATCTCCAAGAAATATGACACGGCGGCTCTGCTCTATATCCAATTTATTTATAAATCTGCCTCCGGCATCGGGATAGTGAGTGCGCATATCCTCAAAGGAAGGAAGCACGCCCGTAAAACGGTCTGTCAGGGTCGTTTTACCGTAGTTGAATGAGGCTCCCCAGTAATCATATTCGCCGCTGATTCTTGTTATCTCAGGAATCTCTTTCTTTAACAATTCAACGTCTTCTCCTGTAAAATTTATTTGCCGGCCCTTTGGAAGTCCCTGGTAAACTTTGCCGGTTTGTCCTCCATTGACGATAACAATATTAATCCCCAGCCCCTTCTCTGTTATACTCATCTGCCGTTTTAAGCCTTCTCCGAAAGAAAGCAGGAGGATAATGGACAGAGTGCCCCATGCGATGGCAGAAATGGTAAGCATAATACGTTTGCGTTGTGTTTTCATTTCTTTTAAAAAGAGACGGAATAGATACCAATTTTTTATCATATGTTTATCCTCTATGACCGAATCGCTATGACAGGATCTAGGTCTGCCGCCCGTTTTGCCGGAAACCAGCCGGCGACCATACCAATTAATCCCAGAGTCAGCAATGAAATTGAGGCATTAAGGGGTGAAATCGACAATTCACCTACATATTTTTCCAGCCCCATTAGATTCACCGCTGAAATAATTCCGTATGAAATCATAAAACCGATAGCCCCGCCGAAGACAGTCAATAAAAGCGTTTCAAGGATATACTGTCCCAAAATCAGCACCTTCCTCGCGCCCAGGGCCCGCTTGATACCGATCTCCCTGGTGCGTTCCTCGACAACGATATTCATTATATTGGATAATCCGATACCTCCAACTATCAGCGTCATGGCACCGACAATGCCGAGAAATATTGAGAATCCTCCAAAAAAAGAATCCATAAATTTATCTGAGTAAGATGTATCCCATATGGCGAGCGATTCTTTGTCATTTGGATCAAAGCGGTGAATTTTGCCCAGAACCCGGTACATTTTATCTTTCATTTGTTCTGTCAGAAGAGGATCGGTTGCTTTATATATCATGTTATTGATGTATCTGTCGCCAAATATACCCGCATATGTTGATGATGGGATATACGTTGTATTGGCATCTCCGCCGTTGCTGTAATTAGAACTTTGAATCTTTTCCTTTAGCACGCCGATCACGGTGAAGGGGATAGAATTAATCATGATTGTCTTGCCAAGACCGTTTCCTTTGCCAAAAAGATCTGTTTCCACCTGATTTCCGATAAACACAACTCGCCGGCGGTATTCCAGGTCAAGTGGATTTATAAATCTTCCGCCCTCTGCGGCAATCATGTTCCGCAAATGATTAAACTCCGGATACACACCGGACAGGTTCGTAGAGTATGATTCTTTTCCGACCCGGACCTTCACCTGACGGGAATATTCAGGAGTGATCCAACGGATTTCACTGATCTGTTTCCTCAATATTTCCACATCGGTTTCAGGAAAACTGATAAACCTGCCGCCGGGGAATCCTTCGAACGGGATGCTGGTCCGACCGGGCCACATAATGCAAATGCCTTCACCCAGCCCGTGGGCGGATTTTTTTGAAACTTTATATAATCCATCTCCAAAAGTTAGCAGAAGAATAATGGCAACCGATCCCCAAATAATTCCGAACATGGTTAAAGTTGTCCGCAATTTTTGATGTTTTATATCCCTGAACAACTGAATCAGATTTTGTTTGAACATAATAAATTCTTTTGTTTTGGTTGACATTGCCGAATGCGATTATTTGTTATTCAATCACTTTGGGCGGTCTTTCAACAACAAGTGATTCTTTGTCTAAGCCGCTCTGTATTTCTACATTGACTCCGTCGCTCAACCCGAGAGATATCAGTTTCTTTTCAATGTGACCGGAAGTGGTATCTATGACTTCCACATAGGTGCTGTCATCTTTGAAAGTGACAAGACGTTCGGGAACGTAAAGCACATCCGCGGCATTTTTGATGATAATATCCGCGTTTGCCGAATAACCGGCGCGCAATTCCACCGAGTTCGTATTGTCTACTGAAATTTCTATATCAAAGAGTGTGGCATTTTCTACTTTTTTGGCTTTTGGTGATATACGCGAAACTTTGCCGTGAACCTCCGTTCCGGGAAGCGCCCCTATTTTCAACTGAGCGGACATTCCCGGGCGAACTTTACCTACATCGATCTCATCAATGGTACCTCGAAAGATAAGTTCACTCATATCGGCGAGGGTATATATGGGAGTGCCCGCCTGATAGGTGGTTAAAGGCACCACCGGGTCTCCGGCATTTACAAATTTCTCCAGTACGGTTCCGCTGATCGGGGCTTTGATTACTGATTCCACGGCGTCACGGCTGTTACTGGTGCGGCCGTTGATAATCAGGGATAAACGTTCTTCGTTCAGCTTCTTTTTTAAAACAGCTTCATCAAAGAATTGTTTTTCTTTTTCAAATTCCTGCTGAGAAATCAGTTTAGAATTTAATAATTCTTTTTTTCGTTCAAATTCGGTCTTGGCCTGTTCAAAAGCGACGTTGGATATTTCAAAATTCCGTCGCGCCTCTGTGATTTCGAGCGGTGTAGGATCAGGCATGATCTCGACAAGGGCTTGACCGGTATGAATTTTATCTCCCACTTCAGCATAAATTTTATGGACGATTCCCGCGATTTTGGATTTGACCTGAATTTCATTAACCGGAGTTATTTCTCCGATGGCTAAGGCTTTTTCTACGATAGAACCACGTTCCACCGGGACTTTTTTTATTTCAGCTTTCGTATCATTTCCGTTTCGTGTAAAAGCAAATATCAGAACCGAGATGATCGTTAGAGCAATCAGACCGTAAATAATTTTTTTCATCATAGCCTCTCTGAATTAAAGTAACGCTTATTACCTGATACATACGTTTGGAAATTTAATGATGTTGCATATATTCTGTGTTTTGATAAAATAATTTTATAGATATGGATTTTAACTCACTCTTCTGAGTAAGAAAAAAAGAGATGATATTGTATTATTCCTGAAAAAATATATGGAAGAATTGTTCGATGACTACCAGTACCAGGCGACAGAGAGACCATTTTTCACGGGATATATCTGCCATCTAAATGATTCCGCGGCTCCGGCGTCATTCAACCTGTCTGAACGTCGAATGACAAAATGAACGCTGGCTATGCTTAACGCGGTCCCAAGAAAGGCATCAGAAGCCCAGTGGTAATCCTCATAAACCCGGGCCATAGCTCCAAGGGTGCCCAAACCGTATAAAAATACCTTTGCGGGAAGGTAATTAATTCTTTTAGCCAATACAAGGGATGTACTGACGGAAACCATGGTATGACCGGAAAGAAAAGACCGGTAATGCTCATTTCTCCTGAATGGTTCAAATTCATGATTACCGAGCTCCAGGTATGGCCGCGCGCGTCCGGCGCTTCGCTCGGCTGTTACCTGAATTAAGCCTATAGGAACAAGCGCTGTGGTCAGGATAACAGTCGTTTCGCGAGCCCATTCGTTATCGAAAAAAAGACCATATCCATATATGCCGCCGGCGATCATAATCACTGTCAGAGGTTCTCCGTAATTTCTGCCGATTCTGCCCATGCTGTCGCCAAATCCACTTCGGTTTTTCTTTAGAAAATCACGTATTTCGTTATCCGCTAATGACATTGCGATGGCGCCTGAACTCACCGCGCCAAATGTCAGCCAATCCCGTTTTTCCCATTCGAATGGGCTGTTTAAAACATGCGCCATACCGGATATGGAAGCTGACGCATCATTGTAAATTTTACCCGTTATGCTTCCGGATGTAACTGAATTTTGGGCGTATAATGAGAAATTAAGTATGCACAAGAGCATAATTATCTTATAAAAGTTCAAAGAAAACATTTCCTGTTGTTGAAACAAAAATAAAATGATTTTGTATAGTTTAGAAAATATTATGCTAAAGTGCGTGTTTACCCAAATTGATACCGAAGAATCATACTTTTTAAAGTTATTTGCTTTTACATTCAGACGCAAGTTTTCTTATGAGGATAATGTGAGCCTCAGGATTATTATCAATTCCGGTGGAACGATGGGGATATAAATACGGAGGAATTAACTGGACTATAAGATGCATTTGCATCAATAAATCATTTCACATACATTATATTCATAATACCAATACATAAGTACGGGAATTCTTTTGAGCAAATCGTTACAACTTAAACAACGGATAAAGACGTTTATAATCATCGTGATGGGATGGATTGCCAGTATCTTTTTTAGTATGCGCATTATCTCCAAGAATGCGTTTAGCTCTGAAGATATTATCGATGCCACGTTAGCCGGGTTCATTGTCGGTACCATCAGTTTCTGGTTCGCCATGAGCGTTTTTCCTAAGCTGCACAGGCGTTCGCGAAGACTCAATTTTATTCTGCTCTTGATAGTCAGAACGCTTTTTTATGTCATTTTGATGTTTGGAGCGATTCTCATGTTCGGATTGGCGACACACAGTATCCAAAAAGGTGTCTCTGTATTCGAAATATTAAATGATCCGAAGTTTATTTCCTTCTTAAAAAGCGGGGGATTGATTTCACTCCTGGTTTTTGTCGCGGGCGCCAGCTTTGTCATCAATTTTTTTCGCCAGATAAACAGACTTCTCGGACCGGGTATGCTGTTAAAGGTGATCGCGGGCAGATACTATTCTCCGGTTGAGGAAGAACGGATTTTTATGTTTCTTGATCTGCGCTCATCCACGACAATTGCCGAGCATCTCGGGCATGTCAAATTTAACCGCCTGCTGAATGATTTTTTTCATGATATTTCGATGCCGGTACTTGAAACCCACGGGGAAATATACCAGTATGTGGGTGATGAGGTGGTGATCACCTGGACTTTAAAGCATGGCCTCAAAAATATGAACTGTCTGCGATGCTTTTTTAGAGTTAAAAAAGAGGTGGATTCATCGGAAGCGAAATATCTGCAAAAATACGGGCTTGTACCGCAGTTTAAGGCCGGGGTGCATTACGGAAGGGTAGTGACTTCGGAAGTGGGAGATCTTAAAAAAGAAATCGTGTTCAGCGGAGATGTTCTCAATACCGCGGCGAGAATTCAGGCGGAATGCAATGGGCTAAAGAAAGATCTTCTTGTCTCCGAAGAATTAATGAATCGAATAACAATCATCCCGGGTTATCGAAAGACAAATATGGGTGATTTTTTACTTCGGGGTAAAGAACATTCAATGGCTCTGTATGCTGTTGAAAAAGACTAAATTTGCCTGTTACGGGTCATGTCTCCGTTCTGCCTTTAATATAAGCGTAAGTTTCCGTCTGAGAGCGAATTTTTTTCTTCCGAGGATCTTCCCGATATGGATTGGACTGATCTTTGTCGATAATTCTGGCTTTTACGTTGTCATTTAGCTGGAAATCGATGATGTCGCGAATTTCCTGTCGCAAACTCTTGTCATACACAGGAAAAACGACTTCAACCCTGCTGCTTAGGTTTCTCTGCATCCAGTCAGCCGATCCGGTAAAATATATTTCATCGCCGTCATTATGAAAAATGTAAACCCGGGCATGCTCAAGGAACCGGTCAATAATGCTTGTTACTTCTATGTTTTCACTCATATCCTTCACACCGGGAATAAGACAGCAGATACCTCTGGCGATGATACGGATTTTTACACCGGCATTGCTCGCTTCATAAAGACGCCGGATAATTTTCTTGTCCTGCAGACTGTTTAACTTGATGATAATTTCGGCTTTTTTGCCGGATTCGGCATTTAGAATCTCATTTTTGATGAGCTGATAAAACCGTTTTCGCATGTTGAAAGGCGCCACAAGTAAATGTGAAAAGACTATTGGGTCCGGGTTTCTGTTAAGATACTTAAATAATGAACTGATTTCCGAAGTGAGACGCTTATCTGCCGAGAAGAAACCAAAATCGCAATATATTCGCGCTGTTTTTTCGTTGAAATTGCCTGTCGATATATAACAATAATTTCTTGGTCCATCCGATTCATTCCTGGAAATGAGACAAATTTTTGAATGAACTTTCAAACCCGGGAAGCTGTATAGCACCTGTATCCCGGCATTTTCCATCTCTTCAGCCCATTTGATATTCATTTCTTCATCAAATCTCGCCTTAACTTCGACAAACGCGGTTACTTTTATACTCCTCTTTGCAGCGTGTATCAGATTTTTTACGATTTCGGAATCAGACGCCACCCGGTAAAGAGTGATGCTGATGGCGGTAACGTTTGGATCATTGGCAGCCCGGGACAGAAATTGTGTGACATAATCATATGACTGATAGGGGAAATAGACCATGATGTCCCGCCGGCTGATGATGCTGAACATATCCGGATTTGAATCAAAAATTCCGGAAGGCAAAGGCGGCATTGGTTCGTAAAGATGCCCCGTTTGATTTATAGCAGGGAAGGAGAAAAAATCATTGAAATTGTGAAAGCGGCCGCCCGCGACTAAATCTTCTTTATTCAGATTGAGTGATTCAGTAAGGAATTTCAGGAAATCTTCCGGCATGTTCTGATCATATAAAAATCTGGATGGGACACCCGTGCTGCGCTTAGAGAGTCCTTTTTTGATCTTTTCAAGCAAATCACCGCTGAATTCATCATCCAAATACATTTGAGCATCACGTGTTAATTTAATGGAATAGGAAGATTCAATCTCATATCCGGGAAAGATTGAAGGCAGATTGAATCGAATAATGTCGTCGATTAATATGACATAACGCGCATTTCCCGCGGAAGGAATTTTGATAAAACGGGAACTCTGCTTTGTGGGAATTTCAACAATGGCATATTTTGAACGACCCACGCCTTTCTGGTTTTTTGAAAGCAATTTTACAGCGATATAAAGCACTTTATTTTGAAGAAACGGAGCAACTTTCTTTTTTACAAGCAAAATAGGCTGAACATAGGGAATGATATTTGTGACAAAATAATCCTGTGCAAATACCTTTTGATCCGCGCTTAGCTCTGTATCAGTAATAATAAATATGTTTTGTTTGGCGAGTTTCTCAAGAATATCTCTGTTGATGCTTCCGAGTTGTTCCTGCTGATTAAAAACGGTTCTTTGAATCTGATCGAGCAGGAGGGCCGGGTCGAATTCAAGTTTTTTCCGTGTTTTTTTCTTAAGCTCCAGCAAATTTCTGAGCGCGGCCACTCTCACCCGGAAAAATTCATCGAGATTTGATGAAAATATAGCCATAAATTTTATTTGTTCATATAATGGTACATCAGGATCCATCGCTTCCTGAAGTACACGGTGATTAAATGAAAGCCAGCTTAGTTCACGGTTAAAGTAGATAAAATCACTCATTAGTTTTCCTGATTTAAACTTAATGTATCAGTCGAAATGATATTAATAAATGACTAAGAAATGTAGTTCTATGACATACTAATTCGAAATCAGATCAAATTCAATCGTAATTTGGCATTTTTACAATAAATATGATATATTTTCTGCCGTGTGGTTAAGACAAAAATGTTTTTATGGATAAATAAATAAGGGATTTTAAGATGAAGAAAACCGGATATCTCTCGGCGATAATATTGCTCCTTATTGTATTTATTTTGTCCGGAAGAACGGTTTATACGTCAGACGAATCCTCCCTCCGGAACTCGTTCGCCCTTATCATGCAGAATTCTTCGCTTATAGATGATCCTGAACTGAGGGAAATTTCAGGCCTGGCTTCATCTGAAGACGGCCGGTTATTCTGCCATAATGATGAAAAAGGGATTGTGTACGAGATTGATAAAACAAAAGGCAAGATAATTAAAAAATTCTTCCCCGGTAATAAAATTATAAAAGCTGATTTTGAAGGCATTGCCCTTGCGGGCGATATGTTCTATCTGATGACCAGCAGCGGAGAAATTTATGAATTCAGTGAAGGGGCAGACAATGCGTTTGTCGAGTATAATGTCTATGATACGGGACTTCCGGCCAAATGTGATGTTGAAGGTTTGTGCTACGATCCCGAAACGTACTGTCTTCTTTTAGCTTGTAAGGGGTATCCGGGAAAAGGTTATGAGGGATCGAAGGCCGTTTATTCATTTTCTCTGGAAACGAAATCTTTGAGTAAGGAGCCCCGATTTCTTCTGCCTGAAAAATTGCTAAAAAAACGGACAGGTGAAAAATATTTTTATCCGTCCGGAATAGAAAGAAATCCTGTTACAGGCACCTTTCTTATTATTTCTGCCCGCGCGAAAGCTATCATCGAAATTTCAGGATGCGGTGAAATCTTAGGACATGCGGAGCTCGACAAAAAAGTTCATGATCAGCCTGAGGGCATTACTTTTACTCAGGACTTGAATATAGTGATAAGTGATGAGGGAAGAAAAAGCGGGAAACTCACCCATTATAAAAAAACAAAAAATTAACCAGTACAAATTCAAGCTAATATTGCTGTCATTGTTAAGGATGAAATTTAAATTGAACCGGATCACGTTAAAAATTTTAATATTATGGAGTGTTTTTTTTCTGAACCGATATACCGGAATATGCAATGCCCAGGAGGCGATCAGCAGTGATAATATTTCGCAGGTCGTGATTGATCCGGATATTGAAGCCGGTCCGGTCCATAAATTTTTGTGGGGAGGTCACTGGAGAAAATTATGGTCAACCGGAATAAAGGTGTCTGTACTTGACATCAAAAAGTTCGACGGCGGACTCCTGCCTGCCGGGATAGATACAGGCAAGATCGCCCTGTATTTTAAGAGTACAAACGGAAATTCTTTTAAATTTGAACCAATCGATACGGAATCCCGGAGTAAATTAGCATATGATTATCGACGAACATTCGCTTCATATATCAATGCGGATCAATTTAGTACCGCGCACCCCGCGGCAGGATTGGTAACGGCTCCTCTGCTTAACGGAATTGGGTTAACCACCCCTGAACCCATCTTAATTGCCCTTCCATATCATGTGTTACCGGATTCTTTGATGATTTGGTTTGAGGGCAAGGCGGGTTTACTCTATAAAATTCCATCAGATGAGTACACTGGTACTGGCCCAAACCGGTATATTGAGTCCTATGAAATATTTGAAGAAATCGAAGATAATCATAACAGTAATGTTGATGCGGTGAGCTTATTGAAACACCGGTTGATGGATATTTATCTTGGAGAGAATGAGAGACCGGTTCAGAAATGGAAATGGAAATATGATTTAAAAGGGAATACTAAAATCTGGCGGCCGGTCCCATCGGAAAGAGATCTGGCATTTTCAGTTCAGGACGGATTATTTCCCTGGATTATCACCCTTTCCATAACTCCGATCGAGGGATTTGGCGAAAAGTATCAACAAATTAATAATATGACGTGGACAGGGCGGTACCTTGACCAAAGGTTTCTGACGGGTATTGATAAATCAGTATGGGATTCAGTAACGGTTTCGATTCAGTCAGCATTAACAAATGAACTTATTGAAAGCGCTGTTCGCAAAATGCCGGTTGAATGGTATGAAAAAGAGGGAAATCGCCTCACCAGGATGCTGAAGAAAAGACGGGATAACCTGAAATCGATTTCTGAAAAGTATTACCGTTTATTGTCAGAGTACGTATCTATATGGACAGGCAACGGACCCGATTATGTATTAGTCAACCGCCTTGATGATCAAAAACTCGAAGTAACGATTTATCGAAAAGATCCACATTCAGGAGCAAAAACCGGGGAGCCGGTGTTTCATCGAATCTTTGATGGCGCGGAAACAAAAGAACTACGATTGTATTTGCAGGATGGTGATGATACCGCGATTGTCAGGGGGAACACACGCAAGAATATAATTGTCAGAATCGCTGCCGGAAAAGGTAATGATACTCTGACCGATGAATCAAGGGTCGGGAAATATCTTTGTAAAATTTTGCCGGTAACCGTTGATGCCACCAGGACCTACTTCTATGATCCGGATGATGATACGGTACTGATTAAAGCGGCAGCTACGAAATCTATCTTTGAACCAGATCCCGAAGAACTCCCATATGATCCATCAACAGACGTGTATAATGAAAATTACGAACCGCAGGAACGGGATTCGGGATTTGCCTGGAAATTTATGCCATGGTTTAATTTTACATCGGATGACGGTTTTGTGCTTGGCGGCGGTCCGGTCAGGTATGAATATGGCTTCCGGACACAACCTTATGTTTACAGAATGTCTCTTCTTGGGGCATACGCGACATACGCCAAAACCTATCGTCTGGAATATAACGGGGAATTTTTTTCATTGATACGGGGATGGCGTGTTTCGATCAAAGCCGGCAGGACAGAACTCGATTATAACAGATTCTTCGGATTTGGAAATGAAACAAAATTTAACGGAAAGCTCGAAGATCATGGTTATTATAAGACAGAGCAGAAACTGACTGAATTTTTAACCAGATATGAATTTGAAGTTTACAAAAAAACACGATTTTCATTTGGCTTCACCGTTAAAAATTCCGATATACCCGCCAAAAGCAATACTATTCTTGAAAATTCAGATCTGAATGGAATCGGCGACAAAACTTATATGAGTTTGTATTCCGGACTGACCAGGGATACGAGAGATCATCAATATTTCCCTGAAAATGGAATGTTTGTCACCATAAGCGGAGAATATTTTCCCGAATTGATTGACAATGGGAATCATTACATTAAGACCGGATTGGATGCCAGGTTTTACACGACCACTGAACGATTGAATGCGACACTGGCGGCAAGGCTGTATTCTGAAAAATTATGGGGTGACTATTTCTTCTTCGACGGCGCCTATCTCGGTGGTGGCGACAAATTGCTCGGCTACAGCCGTGAAAGATTCGCGGGCGATGCTTCCGTTCTCGGCAGGATGGAGCTCCGTATACCTGTGGCGAAGGTCGAAATTGTTTTTCCGGCAACTTTTGGCGTCTCCTTTTATGGTGAGCTGGGGCGTGTATTCTGGGATGGAGAATCATCGGACAAATGGCACAACTCTCAGGGTGCGGGCGCGTGGCTTTCCTATTTTCATAAGCGAATAAATCTAAATTTTACCGCGGCAAACTCTACTGAAGATCTGGCTTTTTATTTCAGAACGGAGTTTATGTTTTAGATGGATTTTATATAAACCTGACCCATCCCACGCCTCATCCCTGAAACAGCAGGGAAGGGGAGAAAAAATCGGGTAATGAGATATTTTGAACAAATCAAACTCCCTTCTCTTTTGCGTAAGGGAAGGGTTAGGGATGGGTAAGTCCAATCACCAAGACGAGTGCCCTTGCTGATAGATGCAAATTGCTCTTTGTTAAGAAATTGTCTAAATGCTCAAGTTTCTGACCCATCCCCCGCCCCCTTCCCTGAAACAGCAGGGAAGGGGAGAAGAAATCGGATAATGAGATATTTTGAACAAATCAGATTCCCTTCCCTTTGGCGAAATGGAAGGGTAAGTCAAAATATTG